>TARA_R110000744_G_C19371578_1_pt1 | contig 28906 bp, 40 predicted proteins | sample TARA_R110000744 | Tara Oceans TARA_R110000744 (sample SAMEA4398083) | marine metagenome | biome: Polar Biome; feature: [DCM] deep chlorophyll maximum layer (ENVO:01000326); material: water (ENVO:00002006), including particulate matter (ENVO:01000060) such as... | depth 36 m | reverse complement strand
TTTTTTTTTTTTTTTTGAGGCAGAAAGTTGTTCGGTCGAGAGGTAGGCCATTGCCTTTGCCGCAGCTCTCTATTACCCCCTCCCCACCCCAATACCGCTTCCATATAGCCAATGGTTCTCCCAGTAAGTAACTGCTTACTGTACATCTGTTGGTACGTCTGTGTTTGGTAATTAGTTTAATTAATTGTACGAAAGTTGTAGCTATCCTCATAGATTAATATAATATAGGTAACAGGTAGCGAATACTCGTTACCGCTAACGAATACTGAGATACTATATGAATACTAATACCTTTAATGTTTACGTTGAGACTGTTGGAACTACTGAGAGTTTGTTTAAGGATAATGTAAAGGCTGTTGACTTGGATGCTGTTATAGCTGAAGCGGCTGATAGCTTCTGCTATATAACTGATATAGTTGTAAAGCTGACTGACTTTGATTAATACCTTTACTATTTAAAGCCCTATTAATATAGGGCTATTGTAACTAACTAACTAACAAAAGAGAATACTTATGAATACTACTACTATTAAAGCACGCATCCTAGACCTACAAGCAGACGGAATGACTACAGCTAAGATCAAAGCCTTCTTAACTATTGAAGACTATTCCGCTAAGGATATAACAGCCGCGTTTAAAGAGTTGGGTGTTACTACTAAGCCTAAGACATTCGCATCTGATTACTACAACTGGTTAGCTACTGAGCAGCGCACCGAAGCAGAGGCACTATCATACATAGCAGGCGATGGAGAGTTTGGAGAGACTAGCAAGAATGTACAGGCTCACAAGTCTCATTACCTTAACATCTGCGAGCTTAGTCGAGTAATCTGGAACCAAGCAGGCAGCCCAGCTGAAGAGACTGACGAGCAGATTGAGATCAAAGCAGCTTGGGTATTCCATAAGAAGATGACTGCCAAGCTAGACAAAGGCGCTAAGCTAACCAAAGCGGAAAAGGCAAAGGCTCACCCTGATAAGATTAGTTACTTAAATGATACTAAGCTAACAGAAGCTTACAACGAGCTTAGTAAAAGAGCAGCTTAATATAAGAGCCTCTAGGCTATCCTATTAGCTTTATAATAGGGTAGCTTACCTAGTAGCTAGTAAGTAGCTAGAATCGCTCGTTTAACCTATAGAATCGTAGATAATAGCTATATAATAGCTAAGGATTAGAAAGATGAATACAATACTAACTCAGCATGAGTTGAAAGACTTTAGTTGTTGGTGCGCAGATCACTTATCTGTGGACTTCACTGATGTGGGTGACTGGGCAGTGATGTCCTTTGGTAGTGAGAATGTTATCAACGCATATACCAAAGGCGGTGAGGTAAAAGATTACCTTTTCGCTGACACAGAGACATCACGCAAATGTTATGACCTATACTTAACTTGGAGAGACTACAATGCTTGATGTGAATTGGAATGATCACTTTGATAATGATCGTGAAGCTGGCGTGGATAGCCCACAAGAGCAGGTAAAGGATTTGATTACTGAGCTTGAGAACATCTATATGCTTATGGAGGATGATCAGTGGGATGATGCAAGTGATGAGCTTCAGTGCCAGAGCGGAAGAATACAGGCTATAAAGGAAAGCCTAGAGTGATTGCTATGTTAGGCTGGTTGGTAGTGATAATAGTATTGCTACAGCTACCACCAGTTTGGGCAATAACCATAGCAATAATAATACTAGCTGCTCGTTAGTTTGTAGGTGGGCGTTGACCAATCCTCATGATTGGGCCAGCGTCCACTATCCTCATATAAACCATTCCGCTCTTTCTATTTCCTGCTTCACCGTTAAACACCTCGCCTCTGTAAATAAACGTCTGGTCTATCAAGCTGTCATCTTCCCAAAGCCCACACTCTGTTAGTGCATCCATTAACGCTTTGCTGTAATTATCAACATCACGTTTACGTTTGTCTGGTGGGTACAATATGACCTCAACTAACATCTTTTCATCTATGTAGACACCTGGTAATTGCTCATTAACAGCATCAGCTACTGCTGCCCTAAAAGCCTTGCCTTTCATGCTTATAAACACTCCACGCTTTGTTTTTACATAGTAATTGTTCACCGTAGGTGGAAAGGGTAAAAATATCTCATAATTCATTTGTGGCTCTCCTGATTAGAGTCAAAAAGTAATACTATAGCTGTAATAGAGCTAGTAAAAGAGTATAATAAAACCTATATATATTAGTAACTTAGCTCTATTATACTACTACCCTACTCTTTTTTTGTGTTATCTACCATTTTCTGGCGCGCGCTCTCACTATTCGGGGTATCCGAGTATAGTAGACCTAAACCCTTGTTTTATAAGGATTTTACCTAGCTCTAACCTATCTCTTTCCTATCTCTACCATAGAGCTAGGTTAACCCTGATAACCGTAGATAAACTCTACGATGCCCTCGTTAACTTGTATAAGCTTAGTGGATTTACCACCAAGCGGATCAACATTAAGTGATTTGATTACGCCCTGTTTTTCCATGTAGTCCAACACTTTATCCAAGCCAGTACGATAGTTTCCGCTATTATTATTATCACCCATAGACCTTACGTTTGTATTCTTATCGGTCGCTATTTTTAGGATACCATACGTAATAACCTTTCTCTTTCTATACCTGTAATCTATTCTACACTTCTTATTTCTAATGCTGTCATCTAGGATTCCAGCTATCTTATTATATACTGCTAAGACAGCGTTATCCATATCATCATTACCAGCTAATCCAGCTAATGCACTAGTAACATTACCAAATTCATAGTCACAAAGACTCTTAGCCCATTCCCATTCTATCATGGTAATATCGCTACCTATCTTTTTACTATTGAATACACTGCATATTCCTGCTAGTCTTACTGCTTTCTGAGCTATACGAGTAGCCATAACGCTTTTAACTACATCAGTTCTCTCAAACTCTCTAGCAATACCTGCATAAGTATCTATGTAATTGAGCATATCTTCTCTGGCATCATCTTCAAAGAATAAGCTAACAGCGGAAGGGTCATCTTCACATTGAACAGAGGCTGATAATTCCATGAGCTCACTTAATTTAGCGCTTAACTTATCACTTAATTTATATTGAGCCTTTCTGTTAACTTTATCACTACGCTGATGAATCTTAAAGATAAGTTGGCGAGGTAAATAGCCAGATGCTAGTGCACCGCTACCTTTATATGCATCCATAAGCTGTTCTTCAGTACTTTCACTTATGATTGTCATAGCCATTGCTCTAATTTCAGCTACATAGTCATCTTTACTGCTATAACTACTCTCTTTAGTATAACCCTCAGAGTGACTGGTAGAAAAAGCATCTAATATGAAGGCTGTTTTACCCTCAACATTTCCGCTTTTGACTTTCATCATTAATCCAGCCTCAGATATAACACATACTCTACTTCTAGCATCAGTAAAGCTGTTAACAATAGCCTTTGGTCCAGTAAAGTTACTTGGTCCAATGAAAGATCTGTGTTCTTTTAAGCCTTTGCTGCTTCCACGAACACATTTGTTAATAAAAGTAGCTATACTTTCCTTACCAAAGCCTGTTCCAGCAACTATAGTAAGGAATAAGTTAAGTCCACTAGGTGCAGGCTCCATAACATTGAACTTGCGCCCACATATTCCAGCTATCAGACCTATACTACTTACTAAAGCCACCTCATGGTATTGATACAATAGAGTATCATAACAACAATCATAAAGTTCACCTAGTAATCCAGGTGGCTTAGGTAAGTCAGATTGAAATACATCGGATTCAACATCAGGCATTTCAAACTCTGCGCTTTCACCTTCAACTCTAGCCAAAGCACCCTCAACTAATCTATCAACATCTTTGAATCTTACCATCCACCTTTCAGAGCCAGCATCTTTACTACCATTAAGCAATGACTTAAGCACAGCCTTAGTATTAGCTCCGCTCATACCATCTTTAACATACTGGTATGATAGAGTTCTTAAAGATTCGTGGTACTCTTTGCCTGATCTGATGTTTTCGTGCATTTGATCAAGGGTTTCAGTATTTCCATCCGTGCTGCTTTCCGTTTCTGCTTCTTCGCTCTTGCTTTCATTTTCTTGCTCATCTTTTATTACCTTCCATTCTTTGCCATCGGTGAATTTATATGCTTCAAACAATCCATCATCTGGATTATCTCTAGTTGGTACAAACCAAGGCTGAGACCATGTATTCATTTCCTTTACATGTTTAATCTTACAACCTCTCAGTGCCAATTCTTTCAACACCAGTTTATTATTACCTTTAGTATCATCTTTCTCATACTGTTCACTTGCTATAACTACTCTGAACTTGTTCTGTTCTGTAGAATGGCTGTGAGTTGTATAAATAAAATGATTAATTCCCATTTCAACTAAAGCGGAATGTACTTCTTCAGGTTTACAGAGTGGTTTGCCACGTAATCCTTCATCTCCATCTATAATAAGCAGCTTACTTGACTTCAGGTTTGAATCTTTTCTCTCACCTTTAGCTAATTTACCTCTTACTATATAAGCGCTAAACTTAGCGCCTTTTGCACACCTACTAAATTCATCAGCAAGTTCATCAAAGCTCTCAAAGCCCCAGACTTGCCCATCTTTAGTATTGGTATGGCTACCTTTGAAATAAGTTATTTCATACATTGGAACATATTACCTCTAAACAGTTGTTTTAAAGACGTTTTACCCTATATAGTATACCTTATATTTAATACTTTTCCCTTATATCGTTTAGTTATAAGATATAACTCAATAGTATTAGCTATATTAAATTAGATATATTATAATAGCTGCAAGTTGAGGAATTAACCTTAACTTAAACACCAGGAATACTTATGAATACTAATATTAAATTTGCAACATTTTTAATACCTCCTAGCGAAGTAGTCAAGCAGTCCAAAACAGTTGGCATCTCAATGATAGTTACAATTGGCAACAACTCAAAATCATTTACACTTGTTGGCCAAAGAGCCATGCCTCAGTTAATTAGTTCACTAGAACGAACAACTGTGCAAAAACCTACCTCATTCACAGAAATTGAATCATCCAAGGTTTGCAAGCATCTTAGTGAAATGGAGTTTGGAGCAATACCAGCACCACAAGAATTATCTAGCGCTATATCTAAAGTAATTCTAAGTAAGTATATCTAATTCTAGCCCTTAAACGAGCGTTATTTTAAGCTTTTATTATCCGCTTATAGTAGCGCTAGACTTTTACTAATAATAGGCTAAAATAGCCGATAAGGAATACCAAATGAATGACCAAATGAATGAAATGATTGAAAATATGGCAAATGAACTTCCACCAGAAATGAAAAACAGATTGATGGAAATGATGCTTGACAGAGCAGTTGGCAACTTCAAAAACCTTAGCCATGAAAGCCAACAAAAGCTTGAAAGTGTTGTTACTGAAATGGTAATGGAAGGCAATGCGAAATTAAAAGAGCTTCATGAAAAAGTTGCTATGTTTGAAGGACACTTGCTGACAATTGAAGCACACAAGGAGTCTCATGAAAATTCTTGATGATTACATGGTTGCAAAAGACAACCTGGACACTTGGAAGAAAGTTGAAGCTGACTTGCGAATCAAGTTGTTGAATAAGCTTTTTGGTGAAGGTGTTATGGAGGGAACAGAGACAGAAGAAGTCAATGGCTTCAAAGTCAAAGGTGGATTCTCTCTTAACTTCAAATTAGATGCCAAAGGTGTTGATGCGGCATTTGATGAATTATCAGAAGCGGAGCAGCTTTGTATATCTTATAAGCCTAGTCTTACAAAGGCAGTTTACAAAGCACTTGAAGACCACGAGCGTGAAGCACTTGATGAATTCATCACTGTTTCAAGCGCAATGCCTACCATTAAAATTGAAAGACTGGAGGAATAATGACTAAAGTATTATTGGATTATGATAAAAACACTGGTAATATATCAAAAAATGGCACTCACATTGCTTCCTGGGCAGGTCTTGGTGAATATGAAGAGCCTGAAGTAAGTAATATAGATGCTATGGTAAAGCTCAAAAACTCAGGCTTCACAGCAAAAGAAGTTATTGAACTTGGAAAGGCGGGTCTGCTATGAAAACTTATGTGACATTTGGACAAGCCCACACCCATTCAATAAATGGCAAGACTCTTAATAAAGATACAGTTGCTGTTATAGAGTCTGAGTCTGCTGAAGCAGGTCGTGAAATGGCTTTTGACTTGTTTTGTGATAAGTTTTGTTTTGAATATCCAGAAGAACACTGGGATGATTCTAAAATGCATTACTTTCCAAAAGGCTATGTTAAAGTCAATTAGGCTTATTTATAAGCCTCTTTCTGACCAGGAGCCTTTCCAAGCAAAGGCAAAACCATTCCAGGGTGAAATACTAGCTCAGATAAGATTAGGAATGTGGATTGACGATGCTTGTGAAAGGTTTAGAATTAAAAAAGTTACAATTTTGGGAGCATTAAATGAAAGAAAATGAACTATCACCATTCTTTCCGCTAAGTGACATTGAATGTAAGTGTGGATGTGGGCAAGCATTTGTCCACGAGAAGCATTATTCAATGCTTGTTAAAGCAAGAGAAAGAGCTAGAATTGGTTTCCCAGTCTCTAGTTGGAATCGCTGTGAAGTCCATAATGAAACAGTAGGTGGGAGCGTAACTAGCAGTCACCTTACTGGTTGGGCAGTAGATATAGCCTGTGTAAATGCATCAAGTCGTTATATTATTATGAAGTCATTGATCGATGCTGGCTTTAATAGAATAGGTGTTTACTCTTGGGGTATTCACGCTGATTGTGATCCAGCAAAAGGGGCAGGTGTATTATGGGTAGGGTAACAAGACACTCAGATTTAATGCGCACTCAGAAGCTTGCAATTGAAGGCAAGCTGCACGCTCCTGATAGCTTTAAAAAAGCAACTCTGGCTGAGTTAGCTAGTGTGTGCAATGGCTGTGGCTCTGCATCTGCCAAGTTTGACTTTGTCCCTGATAAAATATATGGGACTTACATAGGCAATGCATGTCACATACATGATTGGCAGTATTATACAGGATTGACAATAAAGCACAAAGAGGTTGCTGATCGTACTATGCTCAACAACCAACTTAGGCTTATTGAAATTGACTGTGTTGAAAAGTGGTACAAACCTAAATTTCTCATGAAGCGTAGAGCTCAGTTTTACTATGAGATGGTTTGTTCGTTTGGTGGTCCAGCTTTCTGGGCTGGTAAGGAGTAAAACATGGCAATTAAAATCCAAAAAACATCTGACATAGATGACTCAGGAGTTAAATGCGTAGTGTATGGAGGTGCAGGTGTAGGTAAAACTAGACTTTGTGCCACTGCACCTAAGCCAATAATTATCTCCGCTGAGTCTGGTCTACTGTCTCTTAAAGATGTTGACTGTGATTTCATAGAGATCAACAAGCTCAAAGATTTAGATGATGCATATAAGTACCTTAAAGCATCTGATGAATATGAGACAATTTGTGTTGACTCTCTATCTGAAATATGTGAAGTGGTTCTTGCTGAGCTAATACCTGGCCACAAAGATAAGCGACAAGCATACGGTGAAATGGCTGAAGCTATTATGCCTATGTTGAAACGCTTTCGTGACCTTAAAGGTAAGAATGTAATCTTTACTGTTAAGATGATACAAGTCCAAGATGAAGAAAGCGGAAAAGTAACACAAGAGCTTTTCATTCCTGGTAAAGTGTTGTCAAATCAAATTCCTTATCTAGTTGACGAGTTGTTCAAGCTAGATGTGGATAGAAAGGGTGGTCAGATAATGAACACCAAGCCTGATCGTTCTTCCTTCTCAAAGGATAGATCAGGTGCATTACAACCAATTGAGAAACCAAAAGACGGGAATACTGAAATCAATATGACCGACATTATAAACTTAATCAAAAAGAAAACTGGAGTAAAATAACATGGCTTTATTACCAAATGTATTTGTACCTGAAGAAGCGAAATCAAGTGGCTTTGAACCAATCCCTGCTGATTGGTATGAAGCAGAGCTTATCAAATCTGAATTGAAAACCACAAAAGCAAAAGATGGCAAATACTTAGCATTCTGCTTTAAAGTAATTGGTGGTGATCACGATGGTCGTATGATCTGGACAAATCTTAACATTGTCAATAAAAATGAAACAGCTGTTGCTATTGCCCAGGGTGACCTGAAAGCTATTTGCGAATCAGTTGGTCATGAAGGTGATTTAGAAGACACTGAAGACTTGCATGACATCCCACTGGCTATTAAAGTTTCTTTCAAAGAAGAAACTGCCCAGTGGCCAGCCAAGAATGAAATCAAAGGCTATAAGTGTGCTGATGAACTTGACTCTTAGTTAATTGCTTAAAGGGTGGTGCAAGCACCCTTTGTGAAACTAACTAGGAGAAACAAGATGAAAAACTTTGAAATGACTCAAAAGCAATTAGATACTTTACTTGATGCTATGAAGCCTGTTCCCTTAATAGCAATTAATTGCGGACTAGGAAATGATAGACAACGCAATGCCAACATTGCATGGGAGAGACTTGGTAAGGAAATGGGATTTGATCACATGACTGTTAGACCCAATGGCAAAGGTGACAGATTTTTCACAGCAGAGGGAAAATAGCATGGCTTTGATACCAAAAAGAGATGATGCAAAATTCATCTTAAATGATAAAATGTCTGAACTAGAGCTTCCACGCCCTTATCTGGGCATGTCTGGCATTGGCCAAAAATGTCACAGAAAACTTCAATATGACCACTATTGGTGCTACAAGATTGCACACTCCGCTAGAATCAAACGTCTTTTCCAAGTAGGTCATGATGCTGAGCCTAAGCTAGTTGCAGAAATAGAGCAACTAGGATATACATTTCACTCTGATCAACTAGAAGTTACAGGAACTGGTGGTCACTGGAAAGGACATATAGATGGAGTATTTGTAAAGCTTCAAGAACTTCCACATAGAGATTTTTCCAGTCATGAGTATCTAGCAGAGTTCAAGACTCATAATGATAAGTCATTCAAAGATCTGAAAAAGCTTGGTGTCAAGAAAAGCAAGCCACTTCACTTTGACCAATGCACATCTTACTCAGGCTATTTAAACCTAGAGCAATCTAAGTATGTTGCATATAATAAGAATGACTCTGAGATATATGTCGAAGACATTCCTTTTGATAAAGAGCGATTCAAAGAACTGAAGAGCAAAGAAGCGGAAGTTATCATGGCTGAAGTTCTGTTGCCTAAAATTGGCAATGGTACTTCTAACTGGTTTGAGTGTAAGATGTGTGATGCCAGAGCTACGTGCCATAAAGGCAAGCTACCACCTGTTACATGTAGAACTTGCAGATGGGTTGATGTATTGCCAGATGGAATATGGGCTTGTTCTAAAACTCTTTCTGCACTTACTGTTGATGAACAGAAAGAAGCATGTGGGGATTACCTACTTGGGGATATGTTCAAATGATTATAACTTTTGTGTGGCCTGAGGGGTTTGTTAAGAAAAGCGATAAGCAAAAGCAACTAGAGATGCAAGGATGCATCTTCAGAGGGCAAGAATTATTAGACAATCATGAATTGGATAAGGATAGAGAGTGCTATTGCGGGAGGCCAAACAGTGAAGCCTAGATATTACCAGAAAGAAGCTTATGTAAAAACACTAACTTACACAAGAAGAAATCCTGGTAAACACCCAGTGATTTGCTTACCTACAGGTTCAGGCAAGTCTCTTGTTATTGCAGAACTTATAAGAAGATTGAAAGGCAGCGTTCTGATATTATCTCACGTAAAGGAGATACTTGAGCAGAATGTTAAAACAATAGAGAGCAACACAGGCAGATCTGTAAGTGTCTATTCAGCATCACTAGATAGGAAAGAAATCGGTGATGTTACAATGGCAGGGATACAATCCGCTTACAGAAAACCTGGTTTGTTCAAGAACTTTAAGTGGGTAATTATAGATGAAGCTCATACAGTTAATCCAGAAGCTGGCACTATGTATTCTTCTTTTTTTAGCAGCATTGGCGAGCATACACGTATTGCAATTACTGCTACTCCATTTCGTCTCGGAAGTGGTTACATATATTCAAATGACGTAACAACTCTTTTTGATGATGTGGTTGTTGACTACTGTACAAAAGAAAAGTTCAATAAGCTAGTATCAGAGGGCTTTATTTCAAAGCTTACTACTAAAAGAACTGATCTAGAAATGGACACCTCTGGCATAAAGCTAGTAGGTGGTGACTTTAATGAAAAGCAACTATCAGATAGATTTGATAGAGACAGTGTTACAAATGCTGCTATAAAAGAGATAATAGCTGCTGGTGTGAATAGAAAGAAATGGCTAGTGTTTGCCATAGACATAGACCATGCTGAGCACATAGCTGAAGTGTTAATTAGAAATGGAATACCAACTGCACCTGTTCACTCCAAGATGGAAATGAACAGAGAATCAACTTTGGAGAAATATAAAAATGATAAGTATAAATGTGTTGTTAATGTTAACATACTCACTACTGGGTTCGATGCTCCTGACATCGATCTCATTGCTATGTTACGACCGACAAGCTCACCTGTTCTTCACGTTCAAACCTTGGGTCGCGGCTCTCGTGTTAAAGAGGGTAAAGCTGACTGCCTTATTCTTGATTTTGCAGGTAATACTGCTAGGCTTGGTCCAATCAATGATGTATTGGTAATAAAGGCAAGAAAAGGCGAAGGCAGCGGAGAACCAATAACAAAAACATGCCCTGAGTGTGATTCAATACTTCCACCTGCTTTAAAGATATGCCCTGACTGTGGGCACCACTTTAAGTTTCAACACCATCTTTCCGCTAATGCTGCCAACATACAGATCATGGATGATGGAAGACCTCATTGGATTCCTGTGACAGGAATAGAGTATGTGGAGAATTTAAAAATTGGTTCACCTAGTTCAATAACAGTCATATATGATTGTCTTGGAAGAAAGATAAAAGAAAGCATTTGTATAATGCACAAAGGCTTTGCCAAAGAAAAAGCTGACCACTGGGTTAAATACAGAGGTGGCGAGGTGTGCAATAGCATAGAAGATTTTACAAATCAATCTGCATCGCTTTCTGTTCCAATTGAGATTCTAGTGCAGAAAAAGAACAAATATTATATCGTTAATAATAGTAGGTTTTAACCTATATATATATCAAAACGGTATAAGAAAAGGCTTCTAAGTTATCCTATAATAGCTTATACTTAACCTCTAAGTTAGATAACTAGCTTAATTAATATTAATTCTGGAGAATAAAATGTCTGACCAAAATGACCAAGATCAAGTTGAAGTTGAAGTTGAAGTTGATGAAACTGAAATTGCAATAAATGAAGCATTCACAATTGCCACTGATAATGGTGATGATGAAGATTCTGTAAAAATGGCGATGATTCAAGCAGGCGCTACATTTAAAAATGTAACTCGTTTATTCAATGCTCTTATGATTGATGCTGGCTTAGCGATTTCAAAAGAAGACAAAGATCAGACAACTAGCGACACCCTTGAAGGTCGTGTATTTGAATCAGAAGAAGATTTCAACTCAGCTGTTTCTGATTTAATGTCTGCTATCACAGGTTCAACTGAGCGTTCTGCTGCTGCCCTGGTTCGTGCTTATGCCAAGAAAAATGAACTTGCAACTTACACCAAGCCAAAAGGCACAGGTGGTAATCGTTCTGGTTTTGCTACCAAGTTCTATGACTGGTTAGCTGAAACTGCCCGTACTGCTGATGAAGTAAAAGCTTACATTGCTGGTGATGGTGATCACGAAGATACTTCTGACAATGTCAAGAAGCATGCATCTCACTATGTAGCTATCGGTGCTATGGCAGAGAAAATCTGGTCTGCTTAATTAAGTAGACTAGTAAATGATAAAGCGCCTTGTGGCGCTTTATTTCTTTTTAACCTTGTAAGAAACTGGAAGAATACTTATGATTATTATAGGCAGTGGTATGTCAGGGATGCTTGCAGCCCATTATTTCAGACACCTTGAGCCAGTCATATTAGAAAAGCAAAGTGAGTTGCCAAACAACCACAAAGCTCTTTTAAGATTCCGCTCAGAGGTTGTGTCTGACCTTACTGGCATACCTTTTAAGAAAGTCAATGTTCAGAAGATGATTAGCTTTGAGTGTGCTCAATTAAAGCAATCTAATATATTCCTTAACAATATGTACTCACTAAAGGTAACTGGCTCTTTAAGACAAAGAAGCATAGGCAATCTTGAAGATTGTGAAAGATACATAGCACCTGAAGACTTTATTGGTAAACTATCAAAAGGCTTGGATATAAAATATAACCAAGATGTATCACTTATTGGTTTTAAAATACCTGTCATAAGCACAATGCCTGTTTATGCACTTGCTGAAAAACTTGGATATGAACTTAGTGTTAAGTTGGAATCATCTGAAATATTTACTACTGTGATTGACCTATCAGTTAACTCAGATGTATATCAAACTGTATACTACCCTAGTCACAAAAGCGCCTTTTATAGAATATCAATAACAGGTGGTAAAGTAATAGCGGAGTCAAAATTTGGCAAGAGTGATGATGTTATGCGAAAGCACTTACTTCACCACTTAAAAATGGATTTTGGAATTGAAACTGAAGCCAATAACTTCAAAGTTAATTATCAGAAATATGGAAAGTTAATTGAATGTGAAGGGCAGCAGGTTAAGCAGTTCCTGGGCTGGGCAACTCGAAATCACAATATCTACAGCCTTGGTAGATGGGGAACACATCGTCAGATTCTTATGGATGATGTTGTTAAAGATATAAAGCAAATTGATAAGCTAATGAATAGCAATGGGTATAATGTATGAGTACTTCGCCATTATCAGCAACAACAATAAGCAGAGATGAGAAAATTGCTTTGGAAAAGATTCTAAACAGAAATGAAAGAAGAAAACCAAAGTCAAGCTCTATGTTAGGTGTGTGCTCAGCAACTGATGATTGGCGAGAGCGTCACAACAAAAAGAAGAAAGTAGTAATTGTAAGAAAGTCACGCAACTAGGAGAAAAGCGATGAAAGTAACATTAATTGATTTCAATAAAAATGCAATTGAGAAGTTAATCTTTTGCAAGAACACCAGGCTTAAAATGACAGCTTCCAATATGGAAGAAGTGATGGGAATGTCCGCTGTTGAAAAGATGCGAACTCTGGAATACATAGCCAATACAATAAAGAGTAGCTGGGAATTCCTAGACTTTACATTTATGGTTGAAGGCGTAAGCAGAGCATTCACTCATCAATTTGTTCGTAATCGCCAAGGCAGCTATGCCCAGCAAACAATGCGAATTCTTAATGTATCAGGCTTTGAATACATAACTGGTCCAGGTGTTAAAACACCAGAGCAATTAGCTGCGTACAACGGTGCTATGCAAGATATACAATATCAATATGATAAGCTTATAAAACTTGGCGTTCCAATTGAAGATGCACGCGGCATTCTCCCTACTAATATTTGTACTAATATAGTGGTGAAGTATAACCTGCGCACGCTAAGTGATATGATGGCTTCTCGTGCATCAAGCAGAACACAAGGTGAGTTCAGAGATGTAATTGATGCTATGTATGAGCAAGTTATGAAAGAAATGCCTTGGTTGGAAATGTTTCTTAGAAACAAGAAAACAAAAGCTGCCAATGAACTAGAAAGCATTATTCTTTCTGATTATGAAGGCACTGAGAAATGCATGCCTTATATTAAATTAATTGACATAATGAGAAACAACTAATGGACAAGCATGGCTCAGATAAGAAAGCTGTAATAGCAATTGATTTAGATGGCACACTGGCTGAATATCATGGCTGGAAAGGCATTGAGTATATTGGCAATCCTGTAAAGCCTGTTGTTGAGAGGCTGATGGCTCTGCACAATAATGGTTTCAAAGTAGTCATATTCACAGCAAGGGCTAATGACCTAGCAGCAATACCTCATATTGAAATGTGGTTAGCTATGAATGGGCTTCCACGGCTAGATATAACAAATATCAAGCGGAAAGAATTTGTTGAAATCTGGGATGACAGAGCAGTTAGTGTTCAGCGCAATACTGGCTTTATGATGAATGCCAATGATAAAAGAAAGCCAGCTAAGCCTAGTCAATCCGCTTTGGATAGTCAGATTGGAGGCGGTCATTACAAAGACATGAAGATTCAACCTGTAGAGTTTTGCCACGCTAACAAGATGGGCGGTATAGAGTCTGCATTGATTAAGTATATCTGTCGCCATAGAGCAAAGAATGGTGTTCAAGATATTGATAAAGCAATACATTTATTACAATTATTAAAACAACTGGAGTACAGCGCGTGAAAGAGCTAATAGTAAATATATTTGATACAGAGACCACTGGATTACTAAAGCCAAAAGCTAATGAAATGGAAAAGCAACCATACATTACTGAAATCTATGTTGCTAAATTGATACACAGATCAGATGGTGAAATTGAACAGATAGCAGAGTTTGAACAAATGTTTAAGCCTGCTGTTCCATTAACTGAAGAGATCACTCGTATCACTGGCATAACAAATGATGATCTTAAAAACTGCCCAAGCTTTAAACGAATGGCTCCTGATCTTTGTGACTTCTTTGTTGGTGTTGATCGCATGGTAGCTCACAATATGGCTTTTGATAGAAGCATGCTGGCCAATGAGTTAGTAAGAGCAGGAAAGATATTAAATTTCCCTTGGCCACCACAGCATGTCTGTACTGTTGAAAAGTCTATGCATATAGAGCAGCGTAGAATGAATCTCACCAGATTGCACGAACACTTTTTCGCTGAAGGGTTTCCAGATGCACATAGAGCCAAGAGTGATGTAATTCCTCTTATCCGCTGTTACAAGCACATGGTTGCAGAGGGTATGATATTATGAGCTGCTGCAATGATCCAAAAATAGAATCAAGTACATATTCTGATTGGTGCGTGAATTGTGGATGGTGCTGCAATTATATGAATGGGTATTCTGAAAGCCAAGATGATAGCTTGGTGGAGGGTGATGACTGATGATCCACTTAGCACTTCAAACTGAGTTCAGTTTCAAGAAGTGCTTTCTACACATTGGCGACATACATAAGTATGTTGTTGATGGGTATGTTGGCATAGCTGATCTGAACAATACATACGGACACATACCTCTTATGAAGCAAGCTAAGAAGCATGGGTTCAAGCCTATATATGGAGTAAGACTTCATGTATTGCCTGATGGCTCTGATCAAAGAGTCTGCAACACAAGCTGGATATTCATAGCGAAAAATAGTGAAGGCTTGAAAGAAATTTACCAATTGGTCAGCAAAGCTTATGACCAATTTTACTATGTGCCAAAACTTAATGAATCTGATATATTAGAAATAACAGAAAACGTAATTGTTATATCTTCACACGATGCTAAGGCATCAACATCAGACTTCCAGGCTTTAGGACAAGGACAATCAGCCCCTGTTTATGATAAGCAAATTGCAATAGTGACAAACAACTTTCCGCTTGAAAAAGACCGTGAGGTGTATGAGTTGCTTTGTGGTGCTAGAAAGAATGGAGATGGTTATAGCTACTTCTATAATGATTGCACTTACCCTCAGCACATACTTGACCAAGAAGAATTTGATATCGAGTATGGCAACAAAGAGGCTCAAGAAAGAACTCACGAAGTAGCCATGCAATGTGAAGCAAAGATACCAGAAGCAGAAATGGTAAAATGGAAAGGCAGTCATGACTTGATAGCTTCTATGGATATGAAGAAAGTCAAGAATTGGACTGAAGAGTATGACACTAGATTAGCATATGAAATAAACCTCATACGTGAAAAAGGCTATACTGATTACTTCTTGATAACTGCTGATCTCATAGTCCATTGTAAAAAGAAAATGCTAGTTGGTCCAGCACGTGGTTCGTCTGCTGGTAGTCTTGTTTGTTACTTGATGGGGATTACTGAAGTTGACCCTATTGAACATAGCTTAATATTTGAGAGATTTATAGATGTTAACCGATTCGATTTGCCAGACATTGATATTGACTTCCCCGATGTTAAAAGGGAAATTGCAATTAAGTATCTCAAGCACAAATATGGCAGAGCCAACGTTATGTGCCTCGCTAATATTAACAGACTCAAAGCCAAATCAGCAATTGGAGAATTCGCTAAGGGTCTTGGAATACCACCTTTCGAGACAGATGGGGTTAAAGGAGCCATTATTGAACGTAGCTCAGGTGACGCAAGGGCGGCAATGTGTATTACAGATACCTTTGAGACTACGGAACCAGGCAAGGAGTTTATTGAACAGTATCCTAAAATGGCTCTGGTTGAGCACATCGAAGGACATGCGAGCCATGCAGGAAAACATGCCGCTGGGATCATCGTATCAACTCTACCACTCAACACTTATGGCTCTATCAACTCTCGTGATGAAGTTGTAATGATGGATAAGAAAGATGCTGAGTATATAGGTCTTTTGAAAGTAGATTGTCTTGGCTTGAGAAACTTGACAATACTTGAAGATGTAGCTGAGCAACTAGGCAGAGATAGATTGTTCTACTATGATCTTCCGCTAGATGATGCTAAGACATTTGAGCTATTCAATTCAATGAGACTTAGCGGAGTGTTTCAATTTGAAGGCCAGTCACTGCAGTTAATTGTGAAGGCTATGGGAGTTAGTGATTTCAATGATATATCTGCAATTAGTGCTCTTGCTCGTCCTGGCGCCCTTAACAGCGGTGGTACTGCTAGATACATTAAGTATTCAAATGGAGCAGAGGAGCCTACATATTACGGAGATACTCACAAAGAGATCACAAAAGATACCTATGGCATCGTTGTCTATCAAGAGCAGATGATGGAAATGGCTCGTAAGATTGGAGGGCTTAGCTGGGCTGATACCTCTGACTTACGTAGAGCAGCATCCAAGTCTATGGGTGATGAATTCTTTGGCAAGTATAAAGAGAAGTTTATAAAAGGGGCTTTGGAAAATGGATACAGTGATGAAAATTCTGAACAGCTATGGACAGACATATCCGCTTCTGGCTCTTGGTCTTTTAATAAATCTCATGCTATTAGTTATGGTCTTATCTCTTATTGGACAGCGTGGGCAAAAGCAAACCACCCGATGGAATTTGCAGTTGCCAGTCTCAATCACGCTTCTGATATTAATAACGCTGTTAAACTTTTGCGTGACTTAACTAAAAATGAAGGTATGGAATATGTTCCTGTTGATCCTGATAAATCTGTTCTTGGTTGGTCTGTTATTGATGGTAAATTGGTGGGAGGCTTGTGTAACATCAAAGGAATTGGAGTTGCTAAGGGTAGACAAATCATCAAAGCGAGAAGTGGTAAATCTTCATTTACTCCAGCCCTCTTCAAAGCTCTTAGCAATCCGAAAACTGAATTTGATATTATTTTTCCTTGTGATCACTACTGGGGTCATCTTTACCGTGACCCTGTAAGTTACCAGCTAGATGAAAAGCCTATTCAAATAGTTGAGATAGATGGCAAAGGTGAATATGTATTCATTGGCTGTTTGAAAGACAGAAACTTACGTGATCTTAATGAGCATGTTTTCCTTTCAAAGCGTGGTGGTGAAATCATAGATGAACACAATCTGTATTTGAACTTTAAGCTTGAAGATGATACTGATATGATCAGCTGTAAGATTGATCGTTATAAGTATGAGGAGCTTGGTAGAAAGATAGCAGAAAGCGGAAGAATTGGAAAGGACTATTACTTGGTTCGTGGCAGACTTAGAAATGACGACTGGCGCATAATTGATGTAATGGAAATTGTTAACTTGAATGAATACTTTGGAGTTAAAATATAATGAGTTGGAAACCAATGCTGGCAACAAATGCCAATTTAGACAAGCTTGTTTTGCCAAAGCTTGGAAGTGTAAAGCTTGAAGGTGTGAGAGGTGAGTTTACACCTAATGGATTATTCACTAGACCTTTAAAGCGATTTAATAATGGAATGCTTCTAAGTGAAAAATTCATCGAGTTGATTCTGTACTGTTCTGAAAATGACATAATAGTTGAAGGTGAGTTTTATAAGCATGGAATGCCATTCAATGAGATAAGCTCAATCTGCAGAAGAAAAGGACACCAAGGAGTGGACAAGCTAGAGTTCCACATTTTTGATATATACATCAGTGGCATGCAAACAACCCGCTTTGACAAGCGCTGTGTGTTGATGGAAAATATAATGAAATCAATTAGCTCAAAATCAATAAAGCTCATTCCTCAAATATTTCACGAAACAAAAGAAGAAATAGTTGAGCACTATGAGCGTGCACTAACTCAAGGATATGAGGGGTGGGTGCTTAAAGACCCAGATGGAGTATACAAGAAAGGTCGCAGCACTGTTCTTGAAGGAACATACCTTAGGCTGAAACCAGAAGATACTTTTGATGGAAAAGTCATTGAAATAATAGAGCGTTTTGAAAACCTTTGTGATAGTGAGGTCAATGAACTAGGGCAACTTAAGAAGCGACAAGACAAGGATATGAAGGCTTCTACAGGTCTAGCTGCGGTAGCACTGGTTGAGTGCAAGGGCTTTAATAAGCCTATAAGAGTATCTTTATCTAGAGGTATACTAGACTATACCGATACTAAAAAGAGTCCTTCTAGAGCTAGTATATTTCGAAATAGAGCTAGTTTTATAGGGCGTAATATTAGATTCGTAGGGTTTACTATTAAAGGTATGGATTTGCCAAGAAGTCCTAGATTTGATGATTGGAGAACTGATTTAGACGAATAGGGAATCCTTTCCCCTGTGTGGCTAGTTTAACAAGCTGGTCACATAATTCTTTGCTTCTTTGTATCTCTCCTCTGGCTCAGTCACATAATCATAAGCACCAACCTTGGCATCAGTTCCTTGCTCCAGCGCTCTTGTAAGAGAGCCAGTGCTAAGCAACCCTTCACTTGGATTGCCAAGTATTCCAAACACCTTTCTAGGTTGGTTGAACAATCCATTGTATTGCAGGTTCATTTTAAAATTGTCCATTGGCTTGGTAGTTGATCTTTCTGCACCTGACCAAAATCCTGGCTTAGCCTTTTCTCTAGCTCTCCGCTCTCTTGGACTAATATCAGAAAGGGCTTCACCCATGCCTGGCTTTTCTTGGGTGTTCTCAAGATGCTTGATTCTAACAACATCATGGAACTTGCCAATTCTTTTATCTTTGCCAACGCCTGTAACTAGTCTATCCATATCACTTGCAGTTATATCACCAAGAAGCTTACTGGTGTCGATTTTGTTATTTGCATCTAAGCCTTTTTCTTTTATAAGAGAAGTCATAGCCCAACGCTCATTCAAATCCCTCCAACGCTCCACTTGATCTTTTTGCATCCCGCCTTCAAGACCTTTGGCTAGTGATGTCATCATGTCATCATAAACATCAGACAACCTGGTATTGGACTCAGAAAGCGCCCTTGTCTTCCCTTGCTTAAGATAGCGGAGTTGGTCTTGATATGTCTTTCCATCAAAGACTCTATCAGAGTCCATATCACCACCAACAAATCTTCTAAAATCTTTTTTGATTCTGGCAATGTCATACTCATCAAGGTCTGCAATTTTATTTTCTATATTGGAAAAATCACTAGATGGTATAACACCTTTTGTGTTGGCTTCAAGATTTGTGTATTCCGCTTTTAATGACTTCACATGATCTTTGATTACAGCTGGGTTTATCGTATCAATGCTGTCTCCATAATCTTTGAACCCTGCGGCATCTTTGATATCCTTGGCAAGGATGGCATTGTTAGTGCGATCACGTTCATCATACCAACCTTCATAACGTGGGTCGCTTCTCTGGACAGCATCACGTCTTTGCTCTAGCTTGTTGCCTGTGCGCATACCTGGTGAAGCATTGTAACCTTTCTCTCTGAAGCGTTCAACTAAATCATTATCAAAATTAGAATTAGTATTTGGCGCTTTCTCAAGATACTTACCAATTGTTCTTCCGCCAAGCCTACCTAGAAAACTTGACACCAATCCTTCATCAGCACCCTCATCTTCATGCAAGCCACCCTCAGCTGCACCAAGAGTCATAGCACCCATGTACTCAGGAAGTATACTAGGTCTGCCTGTGGCATTTATGGCTTGTGGCATCCCCTTGCGAGTGATATCAGTAAGTGCTTTTATTCCACCTCTGTACATGCCAGCAATAGGAGCCTCAACTGCACCTGTTGCAAGGTAAGGAGCCATACGAGCTATTTGAGTAAGACCAGCAGATTCATCCATTTCCTTGAATTGCTCTTTCTCCACCTTGCGATTCTTTTGATACTCTTGAAGCTCAAGGGTATCAGATTGCTTATCTTCTGTTGTTCTTTTTGTTAGATTACCGATAGCAGGCATTATGTTGCCTGCTACCAAAGATGCAACATCACGAAGGTCAGAGTTGGCAAGCTCTTTCATGCCACCTGAAAGAGAACGAAGTTCATCCATTGCAAGAAGCCCCATCTTTTTAATAGGGCTTGTGTTCTTGGCAATCTCTGCTCTTTCCTGTGCATCAGGACCACGCAATGATAGCTCTCTTTGATAGTCAGCTTCCTTGTTGGCTTCTTGTCTAGCTGTATATTTCTCACCAGCACTAACCTGGGAATATCCAGAGGTGTACTTGTCATTTTCACTAGATGATTTTTTAACTTCCACAGTTCTGCCATCATCACCTTTGACAACATATTTTATTTCACCAGTCTGTGGATTGCGTATTTTAATTGGTTCAGACATAATTAATCCTCCACTATTTCCCAGCCATCAGGGATGGTAATGCCCATGCTTTTCTTCTCAGTAGCTCTAGCCTTTTCAATATCTTTCTTAACAATATCTCTAAGTGCTTTGCGCTCACTTTGGCTATATGGCTGGAACTTTCCGCTTTTGGTTTTCATTGCCTCAGCAGCTTTCAATCTAGCCCTTGCCTTTGAAGCCATAACAATCGGACCATCACCAGGTTGAGGAAAGTATGTCTCAATCTCAGACTCCATTTCATCAACATTGATAGTAGCACCTGACTCATCACGAAGCTTAGAGCGTATCCAATCTCTCTGAAGTCTTGTGGCCAGTTGCTGCTCACCAGTTTGTATATGGCTGCCAATGTATGGGACTTTTTCACCAACCTTTTGCTGTATGGTAGTAGGGTCAAAACCACTAGCCATAAGCTCAGCCATCTCAGTCTCTGCTGATTGCATTCTATCTGCAAAGCCTTGGGCTTTCTGTTGAGCCTCAGTGAAAGCGGAGGTTTTAACAGGTGATGGTATTCCATTCTTGCCCCAGACAAAAGGTGCTTCTGGATCAAGATTGCCTTCAACCTTTTCATCTTTTGAAAGGTATCCAGCCTTACCACCCATGTTAACAGTAGTCCCTGCTTTCATTGCATGAGATTGAACAAATTGATTAAAAGCAGGGGTTCCAGGTGTAAGACCTATGTCAGTTGCAATCCTAGCTGAATTGCTCATTTTGTCATTGACAGCACCAGGCTTTCCAATTTCTTGCAGCGCTCTTTTCTGCAAGCTTTGATTTCCGCTTAGCATCATCGCATCCAACTGAGCCTTGATTCTTTCAGATGGTGACATCTTTGGAGCCAATTGCTCATGTGCTTGTTTAGCAGGAGCGCTCTGCGTAAGTGCATTAAGAACATTATTACCAGATGCTTCTTTTGCACTATACAGAGACCCTGCTACATCAGGCTTAGGCTTTATTGAATCAAGAACACCTTGCCAAGCATCAGCATCACGCTTGCCTTGGCCACGTTCATACTCTTGCTGCTTCTGAGCAGCCATTTCTGGCGCTACATAAGCTTGTAGTAAACTTTCTAAAATACTCATAACATTACCCTAATAAAGAACGGATGTATGCATCAATTTGCATTTGCGGATCAGCACCTTGTTCTTGCCTTTGTGGTTGTTGAGGTAAAGAGTTCATCATATTCAACAAGCCTCCCATGCTAGATGATTGGCTCATATCTTTAGCAGAACCATACTGGCTCATTGCATCACCACTTCTAGCACTTGGGCTTTTACCTTGTTGCCCTTGCATAATTTTATCAAGAGCCATTTTTCCTTCTGGACTACCTAACATACTAGACATAAATTACCCCTTGATTGAACCGCTTGCTCCACCGCCTTTGCTTGAGCCAGACTGGCCACCGCTTGACAATACTGTTGGGCCACCTATGGTATTAGCATAGTTACCCATGTTGCTCCAGCCCTGGTTCTGTGCTTGCATCCAAGGAGCCATACTTCCCATTCCAAGATTTTGCATGCCCTGTCCAGAGTTCATACCATATTGCTGGTTTTGATCAGAGCCTTGCATCATACCCATAAGGCGGTCTTGTTCTTGTTGACGATTTCCGTCAGCCATTTGTGCAATGCCCATTTTCATATCTAAATCTTTATCATAAGCCCCACCTCTCATAGAAGTTTCCTGGCTCATCATATCTTGATTAGTCATACGATTGGTCATTGCATTTTGCATAGCTTGTCTAGATGAACCACCTTGTCCCATAGCAGCTGCATCCATAGCAGTTCCACTTTGCAGCATGGCATTGTTCTCCATAGCTCCTGACTTCATAGCTTGAACCATAGGCTCTATGTATTCATTGCCTTTGCCACCAACGATGCTTTCATACATTTTACCAGTTTGACTAGGCTGGTCCATATAGCCCATCAGCTTTGCACGTATGTCAGATGTATCACCAAAAGAGCCACCGCCCATTTGGTTGTTAAAGCCACCCATTGCTCCGCTTCTTAGGTCATTATTATAACCGCCCAACTCGTCAGCCATGTCATCTAGCTGCCCTCCTTGATTGCTACCCCAAAGATCATTTGCTTGGCTGTACAGGTCTTTCAATGCACCGCCTTGGCCACCCCAAACATCTTGTGACATATTGCCAGCTGATTGAGATTTATTCTTGCCTACTGAACCACCCATGTTATTCTCCTACCTTTTTAGAAACTACTGTATGGATTTTTCCATACCCGATATTCTTAAGCATACGCATCCAACCTGGTCTGCCAACTATATATATTTCAGTACACTTGTGCTCAAGAGCAAGATTGTCAATAACAGAGTTAACCTTTTCCATCCACAGGTGTAAATCTTCACCACCTGCTGTTGTTATGTTCATTACAATCTTGCCACTAGCGAAAATTCTTTTTTCTACTGTTAGTGCAGCTACAATATCTTTACCTTTTGAAACCGCAAGTAAAAGCATTTCTTCATCCATAAGTCTTTTCTGTATATCAGAAAGATCAAGCTCTCCGTGTGAATACTCAATAGCTGCTTCAATCATTGGTGCAACCGTAACCCAAACAAGCGGGATCATCTTAGTAGTTATTGCAGATATTAATATTTCTTCTTTCACAGTAATTCCTTAAGGTGGTGTTAAAGGCTTCCAGACACCATCGACAACAACCCATGGTCCAGTATATGTTATTTCAGGTAGTATGATTTTGTCAAAAAACAAAACCATGCCCTCTTCTATTTTGGCTGGTAAAGACTTAGCTATTTCAAAATTGCCATTAACTTGTATTGCTGAGTTGATGGATATTACCAATCTATCAAGCCATTCTTCAAGTTGATCTTCATCACCCATCGGTGGTCTTCCAATTGAAACTATTCTCATCGTGAACCTGCGCTTACATACTCTAAGTCAAAGCCTGATAGCTCCCAATAACTACTATTGTTATTTGAGAAGAATCGATAACAGTGAAGTTCACCTGTTGTTCTTAAATCAACTTTCCTATCAACACCAGGGGTGAACTTGACTGCATCTTTCCATCTTATTGCAGAATCAGGAAAATCTTGAGAGCCAAATTGAATGTAAATTTCACCAAATCCTTTTACATATGGATAGACTCTTGTAACAGTTGTCACACCATCCAACCCATCAATTACAAACCCTGTTCTTTCTATCATTGTATTGAAAGGAGAATCACCAAGACCGCTCAAGCCATAGTCAAGTTGCAATAGACTTCCGCTTTGACCTACTCCAGCTGGCTTTGTTATTGACATGACAGTATAGTCCAAAGGCGAGGCATTTGATGCTGACCAATTACTTACTGAATCACCCCAGTTGTTTGTAACGCTGTCCCATGTTTGTATCACAGAGCTTCTTGAGCCATAGTTTGCAAAAGGAGTTTCTGGCAAATCACGAATTGACCAAGAGTCATCTAGCCAATTATATATGTATGCAATATTAGGATATACACTTCCAGTTTTAGGTATACAAAACCAAACCTCTCCTGCTATATCATTCCTAACAGCAAAAGAGTTTTTATAATTGCCAGGGTCAAAATTAGAAGTAAAGTGCTTTCTTATCCTGTTGTGTAAAAGTGATTTAACCTTGTTGCCATCATTTACAAGTATGTCACCATCACCTATGAAATAGTGAAGACCTCTGACCTCAACAATTGAATCTGGAGATATCAAGCCTGCTGATGATGACATCTGGCGTATTTGCCAAACGAAAACACCGCCAACATAATCAAAAATTGCAATCCCCCGCTCTCTGTATACAACAAACGAGTCTCTGAGAGACAGCCCATCTACAACTCTACCACCCTCTGATTTCAAAGATGTTAGACCTGCAATATCAGTTGTATCTAGTTCATCCCATGTTGTTGGGACACCACCTATATCAGCAGGGTTTGACCACCTGACGCCATTGGGAACCTCAACACCATTAATCACCAGATCAAGAGCGAACAAGAATTGTTTGTGTGATCTGATGATTCTACAACTTTGGTTTGCACCAGCCCAGTCAAGATTTGAATCCCAAGGCAGCGGAATCAACTTGGTAGCAGCACTCTGTGATGGCCAGTACTCAGGGAAATGATTAGGATTTGTCAGAATTGGAACATCAGCAACATTACAGCCAGTCCACTTATCTTCACTGGTAACATTTACATAACCAGCAGTGCTAGATATAGAAGTTGTACTGGTTCCATCATAAACAATAACTGAATCAAGACCAGCAATTATCCAAAATACATTTTCTGAATTACCAACACTCATTAGATACCCTGGTTTGAAATCAATAGGCAAATCAGCCACTTTAGTAGAGCCGCCAAATGGCGACAAGCTGCCATTGCTTATTCTAACATTGCTCAACTCTGTTGTGTGATCAGCAGGAAGTCCAAATGGCATGAAGTCACTGTTCAAACCAGCACTAGCTAAGTTTCTCACTTTCATTATATTTTGCATTAAGAACCTCCATCGCTTTCTCTTGTCTGGCAACAGTTTCATTTCTTAGTGATTGGATGTTTGCATTTGTTCTTTGCATAACACCATTGCCTTCAACAAGCAATATTGTCTGCCAAGCCATAGAGCATCTGCTGGTTCTAGTTTGATCACCAGTAACAGGATCAACACCCTCAAGCTCTATGTAAAGTGCACATCTTTCAATTTCATCATCTACCACTTTCTCACACTTGTGGCCAAATGGACAAGTTGTATTCACTTTAATAGCCATCAGTCTTTGCTCGCTATTATCATATCAATATACTTTGGAGCGTATGTTAATGTATTACTACCTGTGGCACCATGATTGTGAACAGCATTACCACCAGTTGAGCTTGATGTTATAGTACCAGTTTGCTGTGACTCAGACCTTGCATATATACCAGTCAAAGAAGTGCTGCCAGGGTCATTGCCAATTGTATGGTTATGAGAAGGCATTTCATTTACTGTAAGTGCATGGCTGCCAGTTGTGTGAGTGTGTTCGTGAACTAGTGATATAGGGCTATCAGTACCACCTGCTCCACCACCAGCACCAGAGACGATTCTTAGCAAGCTATTAGTAAGAGTAGGAACTTGAGTCCACCCAAAAGGAGGAGCAGCTTGATAGAATGTCATAACAGTACCTGCTGGCGCTATTAAATCTCCGCTAGTTGGTGCTGCCACTATGGCATCTATTTGATCCTGTACATTACTGGTGATACCAATGAGGTGATTTATCTCAGCCTCAGAAGCATTGATAGGTGATGAAAAGCCTTGTCCATTGACACCAGGAAACTGTGCCTTAAGGATTGCTTTGATCAACCTCATATGGTTATCACCTTCAGAGATAGGGCTTCCAGAGAGCGGCTTTGTGCTATCTAATTGTGATATTGTCGTTCCAACTTCTACTGTCATGTTAACCTCTGCACCTTACTATGTTTGTTTCTTCATTTCCAATTTTAGCCCAAGGACTTTCAACTTTGCACTTTTCAGCCCAGCCTGAAATATCCTTGAAATCAATTGGCACTTTATGGAATGTTATTTGGAGCCTTGCTCCTTTTGTTAATCCTATTTTCTTTATGCTAAGATTATCCTTTAGACCTATTACTTGATAAGGTACAGTAAAGAACTCGCTAGAATTTCTCATTTGTAAAGTGTTATCTCTTGCAAACAAAAATATAACATCTGCACCTGTATGGTATCCATTTGAGCCACCATCCCAAAACATGTAAGGTGTAACGCCATCATAAAAAGGGTTTGTGTTGTACTTACTAACTCTTGTGTCAAACCAAAATATATTGATACCAGTGTGATCTTTGTAAGTAGCAAAAAGATGATTGTATTTATCAAAAGCGAATGACAAATCAGTTATCAAAGCGCTATCAGAAAACTGTGCATCTAGACTGTGAAGAAGAAACCACTTCTTTTGGTTGCTATCATATCTACGTAGTTCAAACCTAGATTCAAAACCTATTCCTGACCCAACAGGTATGAGAGACCAATAAGCAAGGTCACGTCTCAATACACTGCCGCCATCTAACACTTCACCGCCTATTGCCAATGCTTCTGTGCCAGTTGAGCTTTTTGGCGGCTCAGGAAGAATTTCAAGAAAATCTTCCTCAGTTGTGTCATCTGTGAAAATAGGATTATTTGGAATCATACTTCACCAGTGCTAAGAGTCAAAACAACATCAATAGTTATTTGATCAGCTGATGTTTTTGTAAAAGGTATATCGAAAATCAAAAGGAAAACACCAACACCAGAGCCAATGAATGTTCTAAAAGAAATAGCATAAAATGTAACATTCACATCAGCTGGCTGCATATCAATTGAAATAGAAACTTCAGTTGCATTTGAATTAATTGTATATGATGAAGCGTGTACTGTTTTAGCAAAAGCATTAGTGTTAAATGTTTGGTCTTGAGTTATAGCGCCAATGTCCTCTTGAATCACTTCAACAGAGCTTGCTGCAAAGTTTTGTGCATTTACATATTGTGTTGTGCCAGGGTTGACAGTCACTAATCTACAATTTTTATCTGATCCTTTGATGTTTATTATAGTTGTAAAATCAAAAGTGTCAAGCCTAAGGTTTAACTCATAAGTGACTGTAAGTTGATCAAGTGCGCCTAGCACCAGACTTACTGGGTTTCCAACTATATCACCAAGCAAAGCCCTGCTTACAAAAACACCATTTGAATTGCTTGATCCAACTTCTGTGATTGTATCAACAACAGCACCAACTGCGAAGACAGAAGTTGCAACTATGTTTTGTTCATTTCCACCTGAGATAACTGAGTATGAAACAACACTAGTTGCAGCCTTACTGGCAACAAAAGCCTCCAGTGATGTATCTAGGACTGAAGCAGGAGTGGTTCCAGAACCAACGCTTATTGATGTTATGTCTATGCTCTTCATTATGCCATTTTGATTTGCTATGGCTGAATCAACTATAAGGTTATCAAAAGCATAATTCTCAACAACACCTGTGTGTCTTTTTACGCTTACTTTATACTTTCCGCTTATGTTCTTTCTCATGATAAATCCTATGTAATTGTTATTCCAAGGGAGCCAAATACTGGTGATACAATAGACTCTTGCCCTGCTGATATTGCTTCCTGTGTTATCACTAATGATATTATGGTAAGATCAGAAGAAATAGTTGATGCCAAAGATTCACTTCCACCATTCAATGGAACTTGAATTATTGTATCAATAGCTATGTCAACTGAAGTAGACACAGTGCTGTACAAGGAATCACCTCCTCCATTCAGAGACAGAAACTGAACACCCTGGATATCAATACCCAAAGAGCCAGACACCCCAGACCTTAAGAACTCAGCAGGGTAGTATTGATCATATGGGGCGCTTTTGAGAAGCGGAACAGGATCATCACACATCGTCATATTTGGTGATTCAGCAGCAAGTGAATTCCAAGCAGATGGGGCATTGCATTTTTCAACCCACCCCTTTGCTTCAGGTCCAATTAAGTACCCTGTGTATTCAACATAAGAGAATACTTTTGACGATAGTGTCACATTGCTAAATTTCAAAATCAACCCACTGTATTTGTGAAGTAAGGTAGTGCTACACGTTTTTGACCAATAATGATTTTTTTATTATTGTTATCATTTATAGTTGACTCACCATTTACAATAGTGAATTTATTGTCATCACCAAAGCCATTACCAGACCATCGGGTGAAAACAACAGTTCCATTAGTGTCAGTCCATGTATTTGCACCTTTTTGGACTCTGCTTTTGAAAGAATTAGTTGCTGTGAACTCTGCTCTTACTACCAAATCACTTGCACCTGATTGAGTAACAAGATATGTTGTACCTAATACATATGCAAATGATGTGGCAGCAGCAACAATAGCAAAATCACTAGGTGTGTCTTTTGTCAAATCCCACACCATTTCTTTATAAACCCATTGCAAGAAATACTGACCGTTTTCTTTGGTGATGTAAGGAAAGGCTTTTACAGTTGGGCTTGTTGAACTCAGGCTGGTGGTGATAAATGCCCTATGCTCAGGCTTTCCAGTAGATAGTCCACCTAGCTTTCTATTTGAAGTTTGAAACGAGAAGTTAAATAATTCCCCTGCATTAGTGTTCTCATATGAATTACTTACTGCACCTGTACCAACCTTGCCTAACAACCCTGCCAACAAAGCCCCGCCATCCCCATCATTAGCAGCACAAGTAGCAAAAACATCACCAATAACGACAACTTCTGAATTGTTAGCAATTTCATAA
>TARA_R110000744_G_scaffold273278_7_pt1 | contig 29363 bp, 33 predicted proteins | sample TARA_R110000744 | Tara Oceans TARA_R110000744 (sample SAMEA4398083) | marine metagenome | biome: Polar Biome; feature: [DCM] deep chlorophyll maximum layer (ENVO:01000326); material: water (ENVO:00002006), including particulate matter (ENVO:01000060) such as... | depth 36 m | reverse complement strand
TTCGAGACGGCAAAGCCTTCGCCGAATAACACAGTTGCCTGATCTCCGCCCGGCTGGTGCCGGGCATCCGTCAGGGATGACAAGAATTTGCATTTATTGGGTAATTACTGAGAGGCAGCAGCTGTCGGCCGATAATCGATCCCCTGCCCCGTCCCCTTATCCGCCTGCCGCGACACGCCGCTATACTGGCGAAGACTAAAACGGCGCTGCAGGCGGAAAAGCGAGAAAATGGACCGGAAAACAACTCAACCACAAGCCACACCCTTGGTTTTATTGCGCTTTATGGAAAAACAAACCGCACCTAACCGCTCACCAACGGATAACCTACGCACAACCAGCACCACACCAACGGATGATCACCGGCACACCAGCGGCAAGCTTACGCCACCAACCGCTCCAGCCCGCCCATATAGGGGCGCAGCACGGCGGGGATGGTGATCGAACCGTCGGCGTTCTGGTGGTTTTCCATCACGGCCAGCATCGCACGACCGACGGCGACGCCGGAGCCATTGAGCGTGTGCAGGAAGGCCGGTTTCTTCTCGCCCTCCTTGCGGTAGCGCGCATTCATCCGCCGGGCCTGGAACTCACCGCAATTGGAGCAGGAGGAGATCTCGCGATAGGCGTCCTGGCTCGGCAGCCAGACTTCGAGGTCATAGGTTCGCTTGGCCGAGAAACCCATATCGCCATTGCACAACAGCATCACCCGGTAGGGCAATTCCAGCAATTGCAGGACTTTTTCGGCACAACCCGTCATCCGGTCGAGCTCGGCATCGCTGTCCTCGGGTTTGACCAGCGAGACCATTTCCACCTTCTGGAACTGGTGCATGCGGATCAGACCGCGCGTATCGCGTCCGGCCGATCCGGCCTCGGCGCGGAAACAGGGCGTATAGGCCGTCATCCGCATCGGCAAGGCGGCCTCGTCATGGATCGCCTCGCGCGCCAGATTGGTCAGCGGCACTTCCGCCGTCGGGATCAGCCAGCGGCCATCGGTGGTGCGGAACAGGTCATCGGCGAATTTGGGCAGCTGGCCGGTGCCGAACATGGCGTCATCGCGCACCAGATAAGGCGGGCTGACTTCGAGATAGCCATGCTCGCCGGTGTGCAGGTCGAGCATGAATTGCGCCAGGGCGCGCTCCAGCCGGGCGAGCCCGCCCTTGAGTGCGGCAAAGCGCGCGCCGGACATGGCCGCGGCCCCCTCGAAATCCAGCTGGCCGAGGCCCTCGCCGAGATCGACATGGTCCTTCGGTTCGTAATTGAAGGCTTTGGGCTCGCCCCAGCGGCGGATTTCGAGATTGTCGTTCTCGTCCTTGCCCAGCGGCACATCGGCCTCGGGCAGATTGGGCAGGGCGGCGAGATGCTCGCTCAGCGCCTCGTCGAAATGCTTCGCCTGTTCGCTGCTTTCCTCGAGCACGGTCTTGAGCCGGTCGACCTCGCCGCGCAGCCGGTTGAACTCGGCCTCATCGCCGCTCGCCTTGGCACGCCCGACCTGTTTGGACAGGGCATTGCGCTCGGTCTCGGCCTCCTGCTGGCGGCCGAGCGCTTCGCGGCGCTGGGCGTCGAGCTTGAGCAGGGCCGGCGATTGCGGCTCCATGCCACGCCGTGCGAGGGCGGCGTCGAAAGCGGCGGCATCGTCGCGGATGAGCTTGATATCGTGCATGGCGGTGATCTCGGTTCAACAGTGTGTCAGCGGGCTATAACCCCAGCCGCCGTTTGCGTAAACCGGATCAGCTCTCTTCGAGGTCGGTCGTTTTCGGTTCCATCCAGCGCATCAGGCCGATGGAGATGAAATACAGCAGCAACAGGGCCGAGCCGAGCATGAGCTGGCTGATCGGATCGGGCGGCGTCACGAAGGCTGCGAACAGCGCAATCCCGACCACGGCGAAGCGCCAGCTGCCCAGCATTTGTTTCGAGTTGATGATGCCGGCCTTGGCCAGCAGCATCATCAGGATCGGCATCTGAAATGAGATCCCGAACACCAGCATCAGCGTCGTGATCAGATTCATGTAATCGGAGACATTGAGGAGAAGCTCGATCGAAATCCCCGGACCCGCACTGGCCTGCTCCTGGCCGAGCGAGAAGCGCATCACCATCGGCAAAACGAGGAAATAGACGAAGCTGACCCCGGCCGCGAACAGGATGGGCGAGAGGGCCAGGAAGGGCGCGAAGGCGCCGCGCTCATTCTTGTACAGGCCCGGCTGGACGAAGCCGTAAACCTGCCAGGCAATGACCGGGAAGACGACCATGATGGCGCCAACCAGCGCCAGTTTGAGCTTGACGAAGAAGAATTCCAGCGGCGCGAAGAAATTCGCCGTCAGGTCGAGTTCCTCGACCGGCACGCCGCGCACCAGCGAGGCGGCATCACTATAGGGTGCCAGCAGCCACTCATACAGCAGGCCGGAGATCAGGAAACAGCCGATGAAACCAGCCGTCAGGAATCCGATCACCAGGAGCAGGCGCTGACGCAGTTCGATCAGATGATCCATCAGCGGCGCGCGGCTCGACTCAACCTCGTCATGTTCGATTTCGGCCATGGGCGCTATTCAGTGTCCCTGGGCGCGTCTGGCCGGGCGGGCTCAGATTCGGAAGTTTCCGGCTTGGCCGGCGCGGGTTTTGAAGGCACGGGGCGCGGCGGTTGCGGCGCGCCAAACCCAGTATCGCCGATGCGGTTGGCACTGGCGATTTTCAATTGCCGGATCTTGTCGTTCTGGGCTTCCTGGGCCGCCTTGTCGATTTCGCCGGAGATTTCCTCAATCGGATTGCCGCGCTTCAGCGCTTCGATTTCCTTGCGCAGATCAGACAATTCCGTCTCGCGGCCGAGCTCGTCAAAACTGGCCTGGAAATCCCGCGCCATGCCGCGGGCCTGGGCCAGCATGCGGCCGATCCGGCGCATCAGCACCGGCAATTGCTGCGGGCCGACCACGACCAGCGCCAGGACCAGCACCACCAGCATTTCCGGCATTCCGATGCCGGGCGCCATGGCGGTTAAACTCCGGTTTTTTCGTCTTCGCGCGCGGCGGCGTCGAGACCGGGCGCAGGCGCGGCGGCGTCATCGCCTTCGCCATCCTCTTCCTCATCCTTCAGCCCCTTGCGGAAGCTGGTGATGCCCTTGGCGAAATCGCCCATGACGGCCGCAATCTTGCCGCGGCCGCCAAACAACAGCACCGCGAGCAATACGACGAGAAGGATTTGCCACATTCCGGGAGCCATTTGCCCCTCCGTCTAACCAATTGTCACAAGGTCTAATCCAGTTACCCGGCCCCGTCCAATGCGGGGATCAGATATCTTCGCCGCCAGCATCGCCATCCTCATCCATGAAGTCGATATGAAAAGTGCGCTGATCCTCTTCATCGAGCGGATCTTCACCATCGACATCGCCCTGCGAACGGCCAGGGTCGGGCATGAAGAAATCGGCCGGGATGCGGGCATCAAGCAGGCCGGCCGCCTTGAGGTCGGCCTGCCCGGGCAAATCACCGATCGAGGCCAGTCCGAAATACTCCAGAAAACGCGGTGTCGTGCCATAGGTCAAAGGCCGTCCCGGCGTCCGCCGGCGGCCGCGCGGACGAATCCAGCGCAGCTCGAACAGAAGATCCAGCGTCCCCTTGGAGACCGCGACGCCGCGAATTTCCTCGATCTCGGCCCGCGTCACCGGCTGGTGATAACCGATGATGGACAGGGTTTCCAATGCCGCCTGGGAAAGCTTGCGCGGCTCCTGGCGCACCTCATTGAGGGCTTCGGCGAGGTCCGGCGCTGTTTCGAACCGCCAGCGCCCGCCGACCTCGACCAGGCGCACGCCGCGCTCGGCATATTCCCCGGCCAGCATCGCCAGCAAGGCCTGGATATTGGCTTCCAGCGGCAGGCGGCCAATCAGGGTTTCCTCGTCGAGCGGTTCGGCGGCGGCAAACAGCAAGGCCTCGAGCAGGCGCAGATTTTCCCGCTCGGTATCCACCGCCAGCCTCAGACCCAGCGCTTCGGAGGCCTCGCGATCAGCAGATGGACCCTGATGCACGGCACGCGCCCGCAGGCTCGCAATCGCGTCAGAGATCGGGTCGGCGGCCGGGGCGGCCGTCCGGATATCGTCATCATCACTCATCGGCGGTCTCAATCCTGTTGCAGGCACGCACATAAAGCGGCGCATAGGGCTCGCGTTGGCGCAGCTGTGCATGTCCGTCCCGGGTAATCTCCAATGCCGCCAGGACCGAACTCGCCCGCACAGATATGCGCGGCGGCGGGTCAGCCCCCAGATCAGCATCGTCCGGCAACAAGCTATCAAACTCGCGCCAGTCTTTCACCTGTGGCAGCACTGTTTCCAGCCGCTCACGCGCAGTTTCCAGACCGTAAACGCGTGGCGTCTGTGGCCGGTAGACCGAACGGATCCGGGCCGAACGGCGTGTGCCATAGGCGGAGAGGAGGTCGTGCAGATCGGCCTCATAGATCACCGAACGGGTCGAGCGCACACCTTCCGGCGCGCCGCGCATGAAGACGTCGCGCCCCTCCAGCGGCCGCGCGTGCAGGGCTTCACCAGCGGCGCGCATCGCATCAAGCCGGCGCAGGCGGAAAGCCAGCGCCTGGGCCAGCACCTCGACCGGCTCGTCATCATCCTTGGGCGGTTTGGGCAGGAGAAGTCTGGATTTGAGAAAGGCGAGCCAGGCCGCCATCACCAGATAATCGGCCGCCAGATCGAGCCGCTTGCGGCTGGCCGCGGCCATGAAGCCGAGATATTGCTCGGCCAGTTCAAGGATGGAGATACGGGCGAGATCGATTTTCTTCTTGCGCGCAAGGGCGAGCAAAAGGTGGAGCGGACCTTCGAAACCATCCAGGTCGACGACGAGCGCATCCGTCTCGGCCTCTTCGGCCGCCTCGAATTTCAGCTCTTCCTCGAACTCCTCGTTCACGCCACCCTCACCGTCTGGCCAGCTCCAGCAGCTCATTGAGCTCTGATTCGCCCGCTTCAGGGTCGAAATCCTCGATCACATCGCGCGCCTGCTCGGCGAGCTTGGCCCGTTCCAGCGCCTTGCCCGCCAGGCGCGGCGCCGCTTCGGCCACCTGGCGCATTTCGCCACGATCGCCATTGCAGTGTAGCAGAATATCGCAGCCGGCGCGGATCGAGGCCTCGCCGCGCTGGCGGAATGTGCCCGACAGCGCCTTCATCGAGAGATCATCAGTCATCAGAAAACCGTCAAAACCGATCTCGCCGCGGATCACATTACCCACCACGTCCGGCGAAGTGGTCGCCGGGTTTTCCGGATCGATATCGGCATAGACAATATGCGCCGTCATCGCCATCACCGCCTTGTTGAGCTTGCGGAAGGCGGCGAAATCGGTTTCCGACAGCAGGCCGTGCTCCTCGGTGACGCGCGGCAGGGCGAGATGGCTGTCGGCATCGGCACGGCCATGACCGGGAATATGCTTGATCACCGGCGCAACGCCGCCGGCCATCAGCCCGTCCATCGCCGCCTGACCCAGCAGGGCCACGATGTCCGGCGTTTCGCCAAAGGAGCGGTCGCCGATAATGTCGTCAGCGCCGGGAATGCGCAGATCGAGCACCGGCGCGCAATCGACATCGACGCCGACGCCGCGCAGTTCATGCGCCAGCAGGCGGTGATTGAGCCGCACCGCCGCGATCGCCGCTTCCGGCTCGCGCTCGAACAGATCGCCAAACACCTGCGCCGGCGGTGCCTTGCGCCAGGTCGGCGGTTTCAGCCGGGCGACGCGTCCGCCCTCCTGGTCGATCAGGATCGGCACATCGCGTCCGAGCGCATCGCGCAGGCTGCCGGTCAGACGGGTGAGCTGTTTCGGTCCGTCGATATTGCGCGCGAACAGGATGAAGCCCCAGGGATCGGCATCGCGGAAGAAAGCCTTCTCGACCGTCGTGAGCTTGGGCCCCGACAGGCCATAAATCGCGGCACTCACGCTCATCGGCGCGCCACCAGGCAATCCTGTCCGCCCTCCTGCAACCGGCCACAATAGGCGACGGCGGAGTCGCGGCTCGTAAAGGCGGCAATGCGCAGGCGGTAATAAATGCCACGATTGGGAATATCGACCTCAACCACATCCGGTGCCACACCGGCGGCGATGCTGGAGAAACGGGTGCGAAAAGCCAGCCAGGCGGCTTCCGCATCGTTCCGGGAGCGGAAGGAGGCGATCTGCACCACCCATTCGCCGCTGGTATTGACGGCAATCCTGGACGCGGCCGGGGCCGGTTCGAGGTCGCGCGCAGGCACGGGCGCCGGCGCTTCCGGTTCGGCGGGCTGCGGCTGTGCACGCTCTGGCTCGGGACGTTCCGGAGCCTGACGCGGTGTCACATCGGGCGCAGGATTCGCGTCCGGGGCGTCCTGGACACCGGTTTGATCAGCAGTGACGGTCTCGATCCGCAAGGCGGGCCGGCTCTCATCAAGCGGCTCCTCCGGTCCGGGCCGCGTGGTGACGGCCTGATTGGTGTGGTCCTCGCCGCTCAGCCGGTCATAGACCTCGATGTCGGTATCGGGCGTCTGCACACCGCCGGGATCCAGCGGCCGTTCGCGATAGGGTTCGCTATTGGCCAGAAGGCGCGGCGCGCCATCGCGGCCACTTTCGCGCAGGCCCTGATTATAGGCACTCCAGACCACGCCGAGAAACAGGACGAAAACGGCAAAGGCTGCGGCCAGAAGAAGTGGGCCGCGGCGCGAATCCTCGTCGCGCGCGTCAAATGTCGCGAACTCGTCAGTCGGTGGTGCGTAGGCTCCGAGGCGAGCGTCGTCGTCCTGATCGGTCATTTTATCCCGGCGTCTGGCAATGATCCAGCGCCGCGCGAATCGCACGGCACCCCATCACGATAACATTGTCTGTCCCATGCACTTACCGATCTCGCAGGCCGTGAGACAAGGCGCATCAGAAATATCCCTGCACGGTAAACAGCCGTCGATGCTCCTCGACCGCAAAGCGGTCGGTCATCCCGGCGATATAATCGCAAACCGCCCGCGCTGTCTGCGCCGAACCGGCCTCGCCCATATCCCGCTGCACATCCGGCGGCAGCACGCCGGGGTCGGCAAGATAGAGATCGAACAGATCGCTCATCACCCGCTGGCCCTGGCTCATCATGCGGTTGACCTTGTAGTGGCGGTACATATTGGCGAATAAATGCCGCCGCAACGCCGCCAGGATCGCCAGCATGTCCTCGGAAAAGGCGACCACGGGCTGGTCCAGCTGGCGCAAGGCATCGGCACTCGCCGGCTGCGCCTCGGCCAGACGCCGTTTCGTCTCCTCGAGCACATCGCCCACCATCAAACCGATCAGTTCGCGCACCGCTTCATGGATCATCACATTGCGCTTGATATCGGGCCAGCGCGTCTCGACGCGGCGGAAGATATCGCCCAGCAAAGGCAGGTCGAGCAGCGGTTCAAGCTCCAGCAGGCCGGAACGCAGACCATCATCAAGGTCGTGATTATTATAGGCGATATCGTCCGACAGCGCCGCGATCTGGGCCTCCAGCCCGGCATGGGTGTGCAGCTCAAGCGAGCGCCAGTCCTCATAATCGGTGAAGGCCCAGGCGAGGCCGGAACCGTCACCGCCGGCCGGCATGAGCGGGCCATTATGCTTGACCACGCCCTCCAGGCTTTCCCAGGTCAGATTGAGCCCGTCGAATTCCGGGTAACGCACTTCCAGCTTGGTGACGACACGCAGGGTCTGGGCATTGTGGTCGAAACCGCCAAACGCCTTCATCTTGTCGGCCAGCACCCGCTCGCCGGAATGCCCGAAGGGCGGGTGACCGAGATCATGCGCCAGGGCCAGCGCCTCGGCGAGATCCTCATCGCCGCCCAGCGCCCGCGCCAGCGTGCGCGCGATCTGCGCCACTTCCAGCGAATGGGTCAGCCGGGTGCGGTATTGATCGCCTTCATGGGCGACGAAGACCTGGGTCTTCTCCTTCAAACGCCGGAAGGCCCCGGAATGAATAATTCGGTCGCGATCACGCTGGAAGGCGTTGCGCATCGCGCTGTCGGGCTGGGCGAACAACCGGCCGCGCGATTGTGACGGATGGCACGCATAGGGCGCGCGAAACCGGTCATTGGCCGCTATCATCATGTCGCTTGGGCCTTTCATCAATGCCGGTGCGGGTCCATATAGAGCAAGAAGCCCTGAAACTGAACGCCGGATATGGCCCAATCATGACGACATCTGTGACGCTTTCCGCCAATGCGGCCCGGCAGATCAACACCATCATCGCCAGCCAGGCGGCTGCGAGCCTGCTGCGCATCGGCGTGGTCGGTGGCGGCTGCTCCGGCTTCTCCTACACCTTCGACCTCGACAGCGCGGTGCAGCCGGACGATCTCCTGCTTGAGCGCGACGGCGCCAAAGTGGTGATCGACGAGGCCTCCCTGCCCTTCCTGGAAGGTTCGGAAATCGATTATGTCGATGAGCTGATCGGCGCCAGTTTCAAGATCCACAATCCCAATGCCACCGCCGCCTGCGGTTGCGGCACAAGTTTTTCGGTCTGACCTCTCGCCCTCGGGTTCGCGCTGGCATAGGCTGCCAGCCTGTCAACGCGGGAGGGAAATGATGGCTTATGTTCAGGGTTATGTCGCAGCCGTGCCCAACGCCAATCGCAAGGCGTTCGAGGAAAGCAGCGAAGCCATGGTCGCCATGATGAAGGAATACGGTGCCCTGCAGGCCGTCGATTGCTGGGGCGTCGATGTGCCGGACGGCAAACTCACCTCTTTCCCGCTGGCGGTGGACAAGAAGGAAGACGAAACGGTCACCTTTTCCTGGGCTGTCTGGCCTGACAAGGCCACGTGCGACGCCGCCATGGAAAAGATGATGTCCGATCCTCGGATGAAGGCGGACGAGATGCCCTTGGACGGCAAACGGATGATTTTTGGCAGTTTTCAACCGCTTGGCGAGATTTGATCGCGACATGACAACCCCGCTCGGCGTCAGCGACGCCCTCGCCGCCCGCATCTCCACGCGCGCCTATCTCGACACGCCGGTCAGCGAAGCTGAGGTGCGCGAACTGCTCGCCCTCGCCGCCCGCGCGCCGTCGGGCGGCAATCTCCAGCCCTGGGAGGTCCATGTCGTCACCGGCGAAGCGCGCCAGCGCGTGATCGATGCCGTCAGGGCGACCCAGGCGGAACACCCGTTTGGCGAGCCCGAGCCGGAATACCAGATCTATCCCAAACCGATCATCGATCCCTGGCGCGCCCGGCGCTTTGCCTGCGGCGAGGCCGTCTATGCCGCGATGGGCATTCCGCGCGAGGACAAGATGGCGCGCCTGGTCCATGTCGCGCGCAATTTCGAATTCTTCGGCGCGCCGGTCGGGCTGTTCGTGTCGATCCACAAGGACATGCAGCCGGGCCAATGGTCGGATCTGGGCATGTTCATCCAGTCCTTCCTGCTCGCAGCCACCGAGGCCGGTCTGGCCACATGCGCCCAGGAAGCCTGGTCAATCTATCCCAAAACGGTGAAGACCGCCGTGGGCATCCCAGCCGACTTCACCCTGTTCTGCGGCATCGCCCTGGGCCATGGCGACCCGGACGCGCCGGTCAATGCGACGCGCACCGGGCGGGCGGATGTCGATGAATTTGCGAGCTTTGCCGGGTTTTAGGCCGAGCAGACCAGCGCCCCGCCGCAAAAGGCCTGCAGCGCCGCCAGCCAGCCCAACAGGCCGATCAGCCAGACCACAGGGATCGCGATCATCCATTTCAACGCCGATCCCCGCTTGCCGCCATTAAAGCGCAACCAGCCGATCGCCAGCGCCAGCAGGGCCGCCAGCGGCCCGCAGGCCGAATAGACCGCAAGGGCCACAGCCGCCAGCGGCAGACTGCCGCCAGCCAGCATCAGCCCGGCCGTCTCCCACATCACCGAGGAAGCGAAGCCGAAGGCGATAATCACCACGCTGGCGGAAATCAGCCAGGCCCGGCCCGGTCCGGCCGCCGGGCCTGTATCGAATTCGTCGCTTTCATCCTGCACGTGTCTGCCCATCCCTGTTCATTCGTGCCGCCCGCGGCTTCACTCCAGCCGCAAATCGCCTAAGGTGCGGGTCCTCTGCCGCCAAAGCGAAGCGAACCACCATGACCCTGACCCTTGCAACCTGGAACGTCAATTCCATCAAGGCCCGTCTGCCCAACGCGCTCGACTGGCTGGCCGAGGCCAAGCCCGACATTGTCTGTCTGCAGGAAATCAAGACCGTCGATGAGGGCTTCCCGCGCGAGGAAATCGAGCGGCTCGGCTATAACGTCATCACCCACGGCCAGAAGACTTATAATGGCGTCGCCATCCTGTCGAAATTCCCGATCGAGGAAAGCCTTCCCGGCCTGCCCGGCGATGAGGAAGACGAACAGGCGCGCTATCTCGAGGCGGTGATCTCGGCACCGAATGGCCCGATCCGCGTCGCCTCGATCTATCTGCCCAATGGCAATCCGGCGCCGGGACCGAAATATGATTACAAGCTGGCCTGGATGGATCGCCTCGCCCGTCATGCCGCCGACCTGCTGAAGCTGGAAGAGCCACTCATCCTCGCCGGCGATTACAATGTCATCCCGCGCGACAGTGATTGCTGGGATCCGGAAGTCTGGGAGAAGGACGCCCTCGCCCTGCCGCAAAGCCGCGCCGCCTTCGACCGCCTCAAATGGCTCGGCCTGACCGAGGCCTTCGAACAACTCGATGGCCGCGCCCACCAATACACATTCTATGATTACCAGGCCGGCCGCTGGAATAAGGGCCAGGGCATCCGCATCGACCATTTGCTGTGCTCACCGCAGGCGGCGGACCATCTGGAAAGCATCGAGATCCACAAGGCCACCCGCGGCGAACCCAAGGCCTCGGATCATATTCCGATCCTAGGGATTTTTTCGCTGTAGCGGTGGGGGTTGCTGCAGCGCTCAAGCCCCCGGGCCAGCCGTTTACTTATTACGTACACTGTAATACCCTTTCGGCATGATAGTGTCCTGGAAAGACAAAGCCGCGCAGGCACTCGCGGAGGAGGGTCGCCCGCCGGGGAGTGTGGGATGGCAGAATGTCAGCCGGATTGTCGTCCGCAAACTGGCACAATTACACGCGGCGGAGTCGCTGCTCGATCTTCGTTCACCGCCGGGCAACCGGCTGGAAGCTCTCAAGGGCAATCGCGGTGGGCAGCACTCGATCCGGGTCAATGACCAGTGGCGTGTCTGCTTTCGCTGGACCGAAGACGGGCCGGCGGAAGTCGAGGTCGTTGATTACCACTAGGCCCGATTGAAACGGACACGACGAACGAGGAATGAAGTGATGAGCACAAAGATGGAAAATTTGATGGAGACCCCGATGTTCGGGCTGCGGGTCCATCCCGGGGAAATCCTGGTCGAGGAGTTCATGAAGCCGTATGGCCTGTCGGCCAGCCAGCTTGCCCTGGCCCTGAAGACCGCGCCGGCCAATGTCTCGCGGATTATCAATGGCAAGCAGGCCGTCTCTCCGGAGATGGCGTCTCGTCTGGCCTGCGCCTTCGGCACAACAGTCGGCTTCTGGATGAATTTACAGAATAATTTCGACCTCGCCTCGATCGGCAAAGCACGTTGGGACGAGATCCGCAGCGAAGTGAGCGCCGTGCGCGCCGCCTGACGCGCCTCAGCCGCCCTCGCCCAGTTGTGGCGGTTTGACCAAGTCTTCGATGATACCGATCACACGCGTCAGATCATCGATGATGGTCTTGATGCGGGCCTCGTCGGCGAGTGGTTTGAACATCGAGCCGGCCTCGAACTGATTGCCTGTCTCGGCCGCGATCAGCAATTCGCCTTCGCCGCTATGCTCGTCAAAGGCGGCGCGGACATTCTTGCCCTTCAGCGCCTTTTCCAGCCGCACCAGGCGTTCCATGAAGGCCGGGTCGAGCATGTACCGCGCCAGCACCTGGTCGGTGCCATAGACCTCGAAGGCCTTTTCAAATTCCGGATCGACCAGGGCGATGCGTTCGAGCTTTTTCGAGCCAAAGGAGCGGCCCAGGGCCGCCAGGCCGTTGAAAATGCCGGCATCGCGCGTGATCACGGTGACGCCCTCGACCTTGCGCGGGAAATTGACACGGATCAAAACGCCGCGGAAAACCGTGACGTAATGGCTGGTTTTACCGGTCTTGCGGTATTGTTCGAGATGAGCCTCATAGAGCTCGAAATCGCAGCCCAGCCGCTCACCCGAGAAATGATCCTCGAACTTGCAGCGGGTATAGCTGGGCAGCAGGCCATAGGCCCGGAAAGTCTCGAACCGTGCCGGCACCGGTGGTGTCAGGGCATAGTTGAGCTGGCAGACCTCGGCGATCTTGGTGTTGAGCTCGGTCTTGATCGATTTGCGCAGCCGCTCCATCCGCCGGCCGCCGATCAGCATGCCTCCAACCAGGCCGAAGAAGGTCCCGATCAGCGGGAACATGAATTCCGGTTCGCGGCTATAGATATAGCCGCCAATGGCCAGGCCAATCAGCGACATGCCGCCCGTCCAGGCGATAAAGCGCGACACGCTGGTCTTGCGTTCCGCTTCAAGCGACGCCAGCCACGGCTCCAGCGTCGCGCGCCAGAGGCCCTGAAATTCCTCGTTCATGCCCCCACTCCCCCTGCCTACATCGCGGCGAGCCGCTCCAGTGCCTCGACCATCTTGACGCGTTGCGTCGCATAGTCCGCCAGTTTCTCGCGCTGTTCGGCGACCAGGGCTTCGGGTGCATTGGCGATGAAACGTTCATTGCCGAGCTTGCCCTCCAGCCGCTTGATCTCGCCATCAAGCTTGGCGATCTCCTTGCCGATGCGGCCACGCTCGGCGTCGAAATCGATCACGCCCGTGAGCAGCAGGGCATAGGTCGCCTCGCCGACCACGGTCTGGGCCGAGGCCTGCGGGGCGCTGTCGGCCGGTGTCACACTGGCCAGCCGTGCCATGCGCTTGATCAGCGTGTCCTGACGCTCCAGTCGCGCACGCGTCTCGTCCGAAGCGCCGATCACGGCGACATCGAGCTGGGCGCCCGGCGGGATATTCATCTCGGCACGCAGACGGCGCAGATCGGTCACCAGACCGATCAGCCAGTCCATCTCGGCCTGGGCGTCGCTATCAATAAGCCCGTCCAGTTGCGGCCAGGCGGCGGTGATCAGCTGGGTGTCACGCATTCCGGTCTGGGCCCAGAGCTCTTCGGTGACGAAGGGCATGAAGGGGTGGAGCAGTTTGAGCGCCTGATCGAGCACAAAGGCGGTGGTCGCCCGCGTCTCGGCCTTCGCGGCCTCGTCATCGCCCATGAAGAGGGGCTTGGCGAGTTCCAGATGCCAGTCGCAGAATACATTCCAGACGAAGCGGTAGGCCGCAGCGGCCGCCTCATTGAAGCGGAAATTATCGAGGCCGGCATTGACGGCCTTCACCGTCTGCTCGCATTCCGACAGGATCCAGCGATTGACGGTCTGCTGGACCGATTTCGGATCGAAGGCGGTGTCAGGCTTGCACTCATTCATTTCGCAGAAGCGGGCCGCATTCCACAGCTTGGTGGTGAAATTGCGATAGCCCTCAACGCGATCCTTGGACATGCGGATATCGCGGCCCTGCCCGGCCTGGGCGGCGAGGGTGAAGCGCACGGCATCGGCGCCATACTCGTCGATCAGCTCGAGCGGATCGATGACATTGCCCTTGGATTTCGACATTTTCTGGCCGTGCTCATCGCGGACCAGGGCATGGATATAGATGTCCTTGAACGGCACCTCGCCCATGAAATGCAGGCCTTGCATCATCATGCGGGCAACCCAGAAGAAGATGATGTCGAAGGCCGTGATCAGCACCGAGGTCGGGTAGAAGCGCGCCACTTCAGCGGTCTTCTCCGGCCAGCCCAGGGTCGAGAACGGCCACAGGGCGGAGGAGAACCAGGTGTCGAGCACGTCCTCGTCCTGGGTCAGCGCGACACTACGGCCATGCCTGGCTTCGGCCTGCTCCAGCGCCGCCGCTTCGTTTTCCGCGACATAGACCTCACCGGCCTCGTCATACCAGGCCGGAATGCGATGGCCCCACCAGAGCTGGCGCGAGACGCACCAGGGCTGGATATTGCGCATCCATTCGAAATAGGTCTTTTCCCAATTCTTCGGATGGAAAGTGGTGCGGCCGTCCTCGACGGCGGTGATGGCGTCTTTCGCCAGCGTCGCGGCATCGACATACCACTGGTCGGTCAGCCAAGGCTCGATCACGACATTGGAGCGGTCGCCGAAGGGCTGCATCACCAGCTTGTCCTCGACTTCGCGCAGCAGGCCGAGCTCGTCCATGCGGGCGACCAGAAGCTTGCGCACTTCGAAACGGTCGAGACCGCGCCATTCGGCCGGGATGCGGTCGAGACCGCCTGTGCCGTCATCCTCGGTCAGGAAGCGGGCTTCGCGGTCGAGCAGATTGATCTTGGGCAGGTCATGGCGTTTGCCGACCTCGAAATCGTTGAAGTCGTGGGCGGGCGTGATCTTGACGCAGCCTGTGCCCTGCTCCGGATCGGCATGTTCATCGGCGACGATCGGGATTTCGACATCGGCGATCGGCAGGCGGATCATCTTGCCGATCAGATGCTGGTAGCGCTCATCATCGGGATGCACGGCCACAGCAGCATCACCGAGCACGGTTTCCGGGCGCGTGGTCGCGACGACCAACTCGCCGGAGCCATCGGCCAGCGGATAGGCGAAATGCCAGAAATGGCCCTGGACTTCACGATTCTCGACTTCGAGATCGGAAATCGCGGTCTGGAAATGCGGATCCCAGTTCACCAGGCGCTTGTCGCGATAGATCAGGCCCTGCTCATGCAGTTCGACGAAGACTTTCTGCACCGCAGCGGACAGGCCGTCATCGAGGGTGAAGCGCTCGCGGCTCCAGTCACAGGAGGCACCGAGACGGCGCAATTGCCCCATGATCTCGCCGCCGCTCTCCTCTTTCCAGGCCCAGACGCGTTCGATAAAGGCGTCGCGGCCGAGATCGCGGCGCGAGATATTGCCCTCGGCGGCCAGCTGGCGCTCGACCACCATTTGCGTCGCGATACCGGCATGGTCGGTGCCCGGCTGCCACAACACGCTGTCGCCGAGCATGCGCTTATAGCGGATCAGCACGTCCTGCAGCGTATTATTGAGCGCATGGCCGATATGCAGACGGCCCGTCACATTCGGTGGCGGAATGACAATGCAGAAGGGATCCGCCTCGGGATCCTCCTTCGGCTTGAAGGCACCGGATGATTCCCAGCCCTGGTAGAGGCGGGTTTCGGCTTCGCGGGGGTCGAATGTCTTTTCCATCATGGGGCGCATGAATAAAGGGCACCGACTATTCAGTCGATGCCCTTTAATGAATTCTGCCCTGCCCCGTGCAGTTAGCGGCGGCGGCGCGCGACCCGGTCGATCTCGGCCTGGACCTTTTCATCGACGATGCCCGGCAGATTGGTGTCGAGCCATTCCTTCAGCATCGGGCGCAGAAGCGCGCGGACCACGCCTTCCAGCGTGCGGCCTTCCTCATCGGAAATGCGGATCGTATCAGCCAGGGAATGGAATGAGCCCATCGCTGCGGATGCGGCCGGCTCGCTCATCAGCGCGTCTTCAATCTCGGTCTCGACCGCATCGAAATCCATGACGGGTTCGGGCTCGGGTGCCGGTGCTGGTTCAGGCTCCGGTTCCGGTTCCTCAAACGCGACGATATCCAGATCGTCATCGCGATCGACAATCATCAGATCATCATCGCCGACAATCGGGTCCGTACCACCCTCGGGTTCTTCGATCCGGTCGGTCAGCTCGAGCACATCGCCGGCATCATCATCGCCGGCATCGCCGAAAATATCATCAATGGCGCCCTGGTCATTGCCGGCAGGCTCCGGCGCCGCAGCAGCGGGCGCAGGCTCCGGCGCCGCAGCGGCCGGTTCGGCCTCCGCTTCGTCCGGGGCATCGTCTTCATTGATGATCCGTCGAATTGAGGAGAGAATCTCCTCCATTGATGGTTCGTTGTCGGCGGCTTGTTCTGCCATGGTCGCGCACGTCCCTCACCGGTCGTTTCTCGTATCAGGCGAATAAACCGGGCGCAGCCCTGCCTGTCCAGCCCAAGAATCTCTAATCAGGCTAATTCCAGGGTGTTAAATCAAAGTTAGGGAAGGCTGAACCCTCGGGCTCGCCTGCCACATCATAGATTTCGACATCAAGCCCCATGCGGTCAGCAGAAAGCAGCCCCATCGCCTGAAGCAGGCGGTAACCGGCAACGTAAGAATCACGCTCCGCCGTCACCAGCGTCAGTCGGGAAGCCAGCAATTCCTGCTCCGCATCAAGCACATCGAGCGTTGTTCGCAATCCGACATAGGCTTCCTGCTCGACACCATCGAGGGCGATTTCATTGGCCCGCACAGCCTGACGGCTCGACTCGATCACGGCTTCGGAGGTGATGTAGGCATTCCAGGTATTGGTCACGCCCTCGGTCACCTGACGGCGCGCCAGCAGGGTCTGCTGGCGCGACTGCTCTTCCTGGGCGATGGCGGCGCGCACCCGCGAGCGATTCAACCCACCGGTGAAAAGTGGCACCGAAACCTGGCCGACAATCTGAGTCGAATCACGCTCGTCGCCGGCATAGGAGGCGTCGCGCGAACCGGAAGCCGAAGCCGAGAGCGAGACCTGCGGCCGCAACGAACTGCGGGCCATGCGGATCGAATGACTCGCCGCATCCTCGGCATATTGGGCGGCCGCCAGTTGCGGGCTGTAGCGATAGGCCATTTCAGCCGCATCGGCGAGCGCCTCCGGCAATTCAGGCAGGGCCGGCGGATCCTGCAAGGTCGCCGGTGGCTGGCCGGTGACCCGTTCATAGGCGGCGCGGCTGGTGGCCAGCTGCGCCTGCGCCGCCGACAATTCGGCCTGGGCGCCCGACAGGCGCGCCTCGGCCTGGGCCACATCGGTGCGCGTGATTTCGCCAACTTCAAAGCGGTCACGCGCGGCCTGGAGGTGCTGCGCCAGCACGTCGGCATTATTGCGGCGGATATTCACCACTTCAGCGTCGCGGCGGACATCCATGAAGGCGGTGATGGCATCGACGAGCACAGTCTGTTCGACCGAGCGCAGGGATTCGCGGCCGGCATAGATCAGCGCCGTCGCCTGGTCCACCGCACCACCATTATAGCCGCCGCGATAAATCGACTGGCTGGCGGTGACCGAGTAATTCTTCGGCGTTGAATCGGACACGCTCCCGGACGCGACCGGCGAACCGCCGATATAGAACGTGCTCTGTGATTCGCTATGCTGGGAGCTGACCGAGGCAGAGGCCGAGACTTGCGGCAGATATCCGGCCCGGGCCTGGATGCGGCCCTCGTCCGTGGCACGCAGTCGCGCGCGTTCGGCCTGCAGGGTCGGGTTGGAGTTATACGCCAGAGCGAGGCTTTCCTCGAAGCTCTGCGCCTGCGCCGAAGCCCCCATCGCCAGAAGTGACACACAGCCTGTCGCGGCCATCGCCCACAATTTCAAACGCGTCATCTGCAAATCCCTCTACCGGCAGCAAGTCTATATGACTTCGGCGCTGCCATCATAGCGCCTGAAGCGCGAGAGGCCAGCGACAGTCTTGTCGCAGGCATATAGTCATTGGCACATTACAATTGAACCGTGTTGACGGTGATACTTCCGTAATACGGGTCACGTTCTCGCGTTCAACGATCCGCGTCCGGCAATCCGTCGCGCGAATGCAACACTTCGCCACACAGGCTAGAGCGAAAAACCGGGCTCGCGGACAAATCCGGGAAGCAGTCTGGCTGTCGCATCGAACACGATGCGCTCGCCGATACCGGCCGCCGAGCGGGTGAAGACGGTGGCCTTGCCGACCGGGCCCTTGCGGATGATCGCGACCAGACGGCCACCGGGGGCGAGCTGGTCGAGCCAGGCCTGGGGCACTTCATTGACCGAACCATTGACGAAAATCACATCGAACGGACCCTGGGCCGGCACACCGAGCTTCGGATCGCCGGCAATCACGACAGCATTATCGGCACCGACCTTGGACAGGAGATCGCTGGCTCGCGCCAGACCGTCCTCGTCATCATCAAGGCCAACAACGGTCTCCGCCATGTGCGAGAGGATGGCGGTTGAATAGCCGCGGCCACAGGCAATATCGAGCACGAGTTCGTCGGGCTCGATGGCGGCCGCATGTATCAGTTTCGCCAGATCGCGCGGCCGCATCATCGTGCGCCGGTCGCCCGTCGCCACTTCTGCATCCGCATAGGCCAGGGCAATGCGTGCGCGCGGCGTGAACAAATGCCGTGGCACAGCCATGAAGGCTGCAATCAGCCGGCGATCAGTGACATCTGCCGGACGGATCTGGCAATCCACCATTTGTTTGCGGGCCTGATCATGTTCGTTCACGGCTTTCTCCCTGCCTGGGTCCGGCGTCGCACCGGTACGGCCGCTGATATATCCCGCTGCGGGCGAGGCGGGCAAGCACTGTGCTGCGTGCGCGTCATTTGACGGCCGCACTGACAAGTTTCATCTGGCCATGCCCTCGCCGATTGCCCCCGGCGCGCGGCACGGTTATAGCTCGCATCTGAAGCTGGCACCGTGGCGGAGTGGTTACGCAGCGGATTGCAAATCCGTCCACCCCGGTTCGATTCCGGGCGGTGCCTCCAAAGCTTCCCTCACCCAGACCTTGCGGCGCACCGCAGATTCCATGGCGCGAAACGATTGCCTAGAAGGCGATCGCGATTCCGTCCTGGTCGCGAAACCCGCCCGAATCCGGCGGACCCAGCCCATCCATCACCGTCAGCAAGGCCCGGGCCGCCCTGTGCGGCGAACGCAGCTCGAGCCCTGACTTGGCAAACGGGGCTGAAAGCCGCGTATCGACAGTGCCCGGGTGCAGGGCGATGCAGATGGAATCGGGATTGCGGCGCGCCTGCTCGATGGCGGCCGTCCGCACCAGCTGGTTCAGCGCCGCCTTCGCGGCCCGATAGCCATGCCATCCGCCCAGCCGGTTGTCGGAAATCGAACCGACACGCGCCGAAAGGGTTGCGAAGATGGAGCGGCCACGGCGCGGCATCAGCGGCAGGAAATATTTCATCAACAGCGCCGGCCCGATCGCATTGACGGCAAAGAGCCGCGCCAGGTGATCAGCATTGAGCTGTTTCAGGCTGCGCTCGGGCTGCAAGGCCCCGTCATGCAGCAGGCCAGTCGCATCGATCACCTGGCGTAGATCGAGCCCCTGGCTTCGGGCCATGGCTTCGATCTCGCGCGCCGCATTGGCGATACTGCCCTCATCCAGCAGGTCCAGCCCCGGCCGTGACGTTCGCGACAGGCCGATCACCGTTCCGGGTGCCGATACGGCCTGCAGCCGTTCAAGCAAAGCCGCGCCAATACCACCGCTGGCCCCGATGATCAGAGATAATCCCTGATTGCTCATCCTCACACTCCCACGCTACCGGCCCCTGGATGTGAGAGCTTACGCGCAGCACGCGCTGCAGGATCAGGCCGGACTGCGTGCGAGCGGATCAGGCTTCAGCGGAGGCTGCGCCGATGCCGGCTCTTTCCAGCTCGGCATCGAGCCTGCCAGTCAGGAACATCAGATACATCCGGAAGTCACCGATCAGCGACCAGAGGGGATAGGTGAAGGTGGCCGGCCTGTTGCGCTCGACAAAGGCGTGGCTGACCCAGGCGAAGAAATACCCGGCCAGGGGAACGGCCAGCAAGGCCCACCAGCTCTGCGTCAGGATGGCGCCAAGCAGCACCAGGATCGCTAGGGTCGAGCCGACATAATGCCAGTGCCGCGTCGCCGGCCGCGCATGCTCGCGCAGATAATGGGGCCAGAATGATTCGAAATTCTGATGCTCACGCATGTGATTCTCCGCGAAACTGCCGTCACTGACCCATATCACAGCCAGAGGGCCGACCGGAAACCGCCGCGTCATGGATAATTTCCACATAACCCAATAGCGCATATTTCCATGTATCGATTAGGGTTTCAGCAATCACACTGAACCAAATCCGAAACCCACCCGCCGGAATTAACTTGGCCTTAAGGGGTTTTGGGCGATTTTGCTCATGTCTTCCCGTGAAGACACCCCACCATCCACCCAATGCCTTTTCGGGAGCCCAGACGGCTCCCGATTTTTTTTGCCTGCGAATAGCAGAGCAATTGCAGAACTCTGGCAGCAACGCGCTTGCCACCGCCGCAAAAGCTCTGATATACGCGCCGTCTCGCTTGCGAGAGAGATGTTCCCCGGTAGCTCAGTTGGTAGAGCAAGCGGCTGTTAACCGCTTTGTCGCTGGTTCGAGTCCGGCCCGGGGAGCCACTCTCGCAAGCGACTATATTCCCTCACTCCCCGATCCTGTCCGCGGTCCCGCCCCGGAGCCCGTATCGAGCCGCCCGTCAAACGCACGCGCGGCCTCGAAGAAACGTTTGCGCAGGGATGCGGCATAGGGGTTGAGCTGCTCGATCGCCTGGAACAGATCATCACTGTCATTGCGCACCAGATCGGTGGCCTGGCGCAGCAGATCATAACTCTTGGTCGTGTAGGGCGGCGGCGGGATATCGAGTTCGGCAATCACGCGCGACACCAGATGGGTCAACGCCTGCACGTCGGCCATGGCGCGGTCATGCGTGTCCGGATCGGATAAATACACATCCAGCCCCAGCACCTCGGCGCAAAAATCCGCCACGCCACTGGCATCCACACCGGCATCCGGGCAGATCACGACAGACTGGCCTGTCAGCCCCGCTGCGGCGCTCTGCGGCCCGAAGAGCGGATGCGTGCCGATCATGCGCACATGTGCCGGCAGGCACGTGCGCATCGCCCGCATCGGCTCGACCTTGACCGAAGCAACATCGAGCACCAGCGCGCCTTCGGGCAGGAAAGGCGCGATATCGCGGCATGTCTGCGCCAGGGCCTGCACCGGCACTGCCAGCACCACAATCGGGCAAGCAGCGGCCGCCTCAAGGCTCACACGAGACAGACCGCGCAGTTCCGCCGCCTGCGGATCATGGCCCAGCAGGTCGAAATGCGGTGCCAGATGCCCGGCGGCGAATCGGCCAAACGCCCCCAGCCCGATCAAACCGATCTGTTTGCGCTTACCGGTCACATCCACATTCCTCTTGCCCATCGAGGCGATTGAACGGGATTTTGGCTGTCGCGGCCAGCGCGTTTGCCTGTCGCCTCAGATGTGATGCGTCGTCGCGGCGCAATTGCAGGCAAAGCCACCGACGATCTCGCCCTCATTCTCGATATAGTCGAAATTCACTTCCGAACCGGCGCTGATCACCTGTTTGGCGCGCAGCAGCGGGCGCGCCGGATCGGCGGCATCGATATAGCTATTGGCCTCACAGCAATGATTGATATAGCGCAGATAGCCGGTGGGCTCACAGTGGACATCATCGGTGATGCGCGCGGAATGCGGCGTCTGGACGCTCGTCATCGCGCCGCGGATGACCGTGATCACATCGCCGGCTGCCAGATCGCGCTGGGCGAACACACCATGACCATGGATCGCACTGACCTGTATGGCGACGCGGGCATCATATTCAGCCATGAAGGCTGCCGGAGCCCCTGCCTCATCGCCGAGCCCGACACGGCGGCCCGACAGGACGAGTTCGCCATCGCCGCGCTCAACAACACGAAGGTCGAGGATCGCGGTGGCAGCGCCGACTGCGCCCAATTCGGCGATGAAGCCGTCTTCATTGCCACTGCGGCTACGCAAATGGGTCGAAACACCACCCGCATCCAGCCCTGTCACCTGCCCCATCCAGACATCGCCCTGACGGCGAAGCTCGATCCATTCAAACACACGGCCGCTATCACCCGGATAACTGGCCAGGAATTCACCAACACGCACAACACTACTCCCAAGGAACGAAGGTCGAGCTTGGCACAGCCCTAACGTGCGGAAAAGTGCGGCGGAGACACGGTTCGAAAAAAGAGTCAGAGGGCGTCGCTTGACACCGCCTGATCGCCGGCTTCGCTCTGGCGTTTCCACATCCGGGCATAGAGGCCGCCACGCGCGAGCAAATCGGCATGCGTGCCCGACTCGGCGATACGCCCGGCATCCATCACATAGATGCGATCCGCATTGGCGATCGTCGACAGGCGGTGGGCGACGGCAATCGTGGTGCGCCCCCTGGCCGCCTCGGCCAGTGCCGCCTGCACTTCCTTTTCCGTCTCGCTATCGAGCGCGGACGTGGCTTCATCGAGCACCAGCACCGCCGGATTCTTCAAAATGGCCCGCGCCACACCAACGCGCTGCTTCTCGCCGCCGGACAGTTTCAGCCCACGCTCGCCGACGCGTGTCGCCAGGCCTTCGGGCAGGGCGCGGACAAAATCGCCGAGCTGTGCCCGCTCCAGCGCATCAAGAACATCGGCCTCGCTGGCATCCGGCCGCCCATAGATGACATTGGCACGCAGCGTATCATTGAACAGAACCACATCCTGGGGCACCAGGCCGAGCGCATCGCGCAGGCTCTCCTGGGTGACATGGGTGAGATCCTGACCATCGATCAGCACCCGCCCCGCGGCCGGATCATAGAAGCGGAAGAGGAGCCGCAGAATGGTCGACTTGCCGGCTCCCGAGGGCCCGCACAGGCCGACAAAACTGCCCGGTGCCACATCCAGGCTGACAGCATCGATCGAGCGGGCCCGGCCATCATGCGCGAAGCCGACCAAATCAAAGCGCACCGCGCCGCCCTCAAGCTGCAGGGGTTTGGCGTCAGGCGCATCGGCCACATCCGGCTTCAGTGCCAGCGTCCCGAACAGGCGCTCCATATCGACGGCGCTCTGCTTGATCTCGCGATAGGCCCAGCCCAGGATATTGAGCGGCTGGTAAATACTCATCAGCATCAGCGTTACCGCCGCGACATCGCCAGGCTGCAGCTCTCCGGTCCAGGCCTTCCAGCCGGCCACCAGCGCCATCGCCAGCAGACCGGTATTCATCACAAGGGCCTGGCCACCATTGAGCACGGCGAGCGAGGATTGCGATTTGGCCGCAGCCTTTGCATAGCGCTGCATCACATCGTCATAGGCATCGGTCTCGCGGCGCTCGGCGGCGAAGGCCTTGACGGTCTCGAAATTGATCAGGCTGTCGACAGCGCGGGCATTGGCTTCATTGTCCGCATTATTCATGTCGCGCCGGATCTTGACGCGCCAATCGGTCACCGACCAGGTCATCGCCATGTAGACGCCGACCGTGGTCAGCGCGATGACGGCAAATTCCCAGCCATATCTCAGGCTTAGCACGCCGGCCGCGAGCACGAGTTCGAGCAGGGTCGGCGCGATATTGAAAATCAGGAAGCGCATCAGGAAATCGACGGCGCGGGCACCGCGATCAATGATCCGGTTGAGCGCGCCGGTCCGCTTCGTCTGGTGAAAGCCGATCGACAGGCCCTGGACATGGCCAAAGGCGCGCACCGAGGTCAGGCGCTGGGCGTCCTGGCTGACCGGGGCAAACATCGCATCGCGCAATTGCGGCGCCCCGACCGAGAGGAAGCGGGCGGCGGCATAGGCGATGAAGGCAAAGGCAAAGCCGGCCGCCGCCCCGCCGCTCATCCAGCCGATCACCGCACCAGGCTCGGCCGCGGCCGGTTCATGTGCAGCGATGGCATTGATCGCATCGCCGAAGAAGACGGGCGCATAGACGGCGAAGAGTTTGGCGACCACGGTCAGCACCAGCGCCGCCACCATGCGGACACGCCAGCGCGACATCTCCGGCGAGGCCAGCAGGCCGAACAGGCGCGCCATGGCCGGGCCAAGCCCGCCATCGGTGGATTTTATGGAATCGTCGTGGGGATCGGGGCTTGAGGCTCTCATCGCGTCCACAGATAGGGCGCGCAGACCTCAAGCGCCAGTGCCGCGCCTGATCGTCCAGACAAGAATGCAGCCAGCCGTGCGCGATCAGCCCTGGTCCGGCCCGCCCTCATCGGCCCCGCCCTCGCCCGGTGCGTTGAGCACCTGGCCTGGATAAATCAGATCGGGATCGCGGATCTGGCTGCGATTGGCTTCATAGATCACCGTATATTGCACACCGCGGCCATAGAGTTGGCGCGCCAGCCGCCACAGTGAATTGCCCGGCTGAACGATCACCGAATCCGGACCCAGATTGAGGTCTTCGGCGGCAACGCGTTCAAATGGCAGGGCGATCACGGCGGTGACATTGCCGTCGGCATCAAGCTGGTCGACCTGGAGATCATAACGGCCCGGAGCCAGCAGGGCACCGGCCTGCAGCGTCCAGCGGCCATCGGCACCGGCGGTGACCGATCCGACCAGGGCACCATTGGCGAAAATGCGCACGGTCGAACCCGCTTCGGCACGGCCAGCGAAGATCACGGCACCGGTCTCGTCATAATCAACGGTTTCCAGCACCAGGCTGCCCATTTCCGAATCGGCACAGGACGGACATTGCCAGACACGGCTCGCCTCGCCGGGACGTCCAACGACAACGAGCGGTGTGGCGCCGCGCGATTCGGGGATCGAGACCAGCACGACCTGTTCCGAGCGCATGTCGCGGCCATCGCTGACCTGCATGACCAGTCCGAGCTCGATCGCTCCGGACGGCAGGGGCTCGTTGAGAATAATCACCCACTCACCGCGATCATTGACCGTCTCGCGGGCAATCTCATTGCCATTCGCGAGCACAAGGATCGCCGCACCGGGTTCACCGCGGCCGGCAATCACCGCCGTCCCGGCCGGTGCCACGCGCACAATATCGAAGACGGGGGCCGCCAGCAGGCTGGCCGTTTCCGCACCGGAAACCGGATTGGCTCCGGCGGTCACGGCGCTGTCAGGCCGGGTTGGGGATTGTGCAGGGCCGTTCAGGGCAGGCCTGTACAGGATGAAGGCCAGCGCGGCGGCGATCGCCAGCGCAGCCAGTGCCGCAGCAATGATAAACGACCGCGTGGCGGTCATGTCCGCTCTCCTGTTTCAATTCGACCCGGGGCGATGCTGCTATCGATCATGAATTCACCTGATGCAATCCTCGCGCCGCCGGGCCAAGGCGAATACCATCACCATTAAACAAATCAAACAAGGGCGATGCTTCGATGGCGAAACTAAGGTCGATTGGTGTCTTTTGCGGTTCACGTCTCGGTGAACGCGAAAGCTATCAGGATGCCGCCGAGGCGGTCGGCCGCGCCATTGCGCGCGCCGGCGCGCGACTGGTCTATGGCGGCGGCGATGTTGGACTGATGGGCGTGGCGGCCTCCACTGCCGCAGCCGAGCACGGCACAGTACTGGGCGTCATTCCCGGCTTCCTGATCGCACGCGAAGGGCATCTCGACGGCGTCGATATCCGCATTGTCGAGACGATGTCGGAGCGCAAAATGCAGCTGATCGATGAATCCGACGCCTTCATCATCCTGCCCGGCGGCACCGGCACGCTGGAGGAAGTGTTCGACGTCGTCTCGCGCCAGCAGCTCGATCTGCACGACAAGCCGGTCGTCTTCCTCAATGTCGACGGTTTCTGGGAGCCCTTCATGGCCCTGATTGAACACACGGTGAAAGAGGGCTTCACGCCGCAATCCCTCGCCGACCATGTGAGACTCGACAATGATGCCGACAGCGCCGTGCGCCATATCATGACCACGCTGGACGCGGGCGGGCTCTAGTCAGCCTCGCCGGCGGGATCGAACACCTGCTCGATCCGCAGCTCGAAGGCGTCCGCCAGGGCAAAGGCCAGGGTGAGTGAGGGATCATGCTTGCCGGTCTCGACCGCATTGATCGCCTGACGCGACACGCCAACCCGTTCGGCCAGCTCGGCCTGGCTCCAGCGCCGTTCGGCGCGCAGGACTCGAAGGCGATTTTTCATCGGTAGTGCCACCGCAGGACACAGCCCGCCAGGCCCGATAATCCGACCATCACCGGCAGAACCCAGATCAGCGAGATCTCCGGCAGATCCACCGCGCCTTCCATGAAGCCGTAGGCGAAACAGGCAAAGCCGGTCAGCAGCGCCGCGGCAAGCATGGATTCGGAAATCAGGCGGCGTTTGAACTCATCCCGGGAGCGGTAGAAAACCATCACGGCGTGGAGGGCATAGAGCCCCGGCAGCACCGGCAGGACCGCGAGCCCCGCGCGCTGCCATTGCGGCATCTCCATGCTCTCCAGGACCGCAATCGAGGCGAAGAGCACCAGCATATAGCCGAGCATCGCGCCGCCGAAATGCAGCAGGTAGCGTTTGACGTGAACGTCCATCTTCGCCTCCTAATTCGCGGTCGGCAGGACAGCCCGGACGGCATCGAGAAATGCTGCAGGCTGATCGAGCATGATGAAATGCCGTGAGTCGGTAATGATTTGCACCTGGGCATCGGGCAGGCCGGCATATTGTCCCTGATACAGCGCCAGCAATTGCCCGGCTGTCAGCGGCGAGCCTTCGTCCCAGGCCACCAGCACGGTCACTTCAGCTGACACATCAGGCAGAAGCGGGCTGAAATCACGGCCCGACACCTCGCCCATGGCCCGCGCAACCGCGCCCTGATCGGCCCGTTCCATCCAGCCCATCACACGCGCCTGGCCCTCGGACGAGATCGACTGGATCGGCAGGCCCTGCCGGCTCATGGCCAGATAGGACTCACGCGGCATGCCGGCCATCTGCGCCGCGATCATCTGCCCGTATTGCGCCGCCTGCTCGGCCGTCACAGCCGGATTGAACAGACGGGCAAAGAAGGGCGCGCTATCCACGACCACCACCCGCTCGACCCGGTCCGGCCGCGACTCTGCCAGTTGCAGCGCGATCTGGGCCCCCATGGAATGCCCGACAATGGTCAGATCGGCGAGCGATTGATCATCAAGATAGGCCTCGAGCGCCGCGACCAGCGGCTCAATGAAAGCCCCCTCATCGGCTGGCGGCACATCGCCGAAACCGGCTGCGGTAATGATATGGGCATCGACGCTGCCGCCGAGCGCGGCCACGGTCTCGTTCCAGACCTCGCCGGGCGTCGCCAGGCCGGGAATCAGCATGATGTGGCTCGCACCGGGCGAACCGGCCCGCTCGACTTCGAAACGGGTCTGGGCCTCGGAATTCGTCGCGATACAAGCCGTCAGCGCGATTGCGGTGAGAAGCCAGCGCGTTGGCGTCCAGACTTGGCAAAGTTGAATTCGCATTTCACTCTCCATCAGGTAGTTACGACATAATGTAATGTGAACCTGACACATAATGGTGCAATGTCAACAACACCTGACATATTGTTGGGGAGACCTGCCACGAAAAACCCCGCACCGGGGTGCGGGGTTTCTGGCATGCTGCAATAATTAAAGGCAGAAAGCCGTGCCGTCAGGCGGTCAGGCCGTCTTGCCCGTCAGCCGGGCCATGGCCCGCTCGCGGCCGATCAATGGCAGCATCACCGCCATCTCCGGCCCGTGGGCCTCGCCCGTCAGCGCCAGGCGCAGCGGCATGAAGAGCGTCTTGCCCTTGCGGCCGGTCGCCTCTTTCAGCGCCGTCGTCCAGGCACCCCAGCTGTCACCGTCCAGATCGCCGGCCGGCAGCATCTCGGCCGCTGTCGCAGCAAATTCGGCATCTTCGGCGGCAATCACCGGCGTGACCGGTCCGGAAACCAGCGCGGCGAGCGCCTTGGCGTCCGACAGGCGTTCCAGATTGGAGCGCACGCCATTCCAGAAAGCCTCGCCGCCATCGGCACCCATCGCCGCGAGACGGTCCTTCACTTCGGCATAGGGCTTGGCGTGCAGCAGCTTGGCATTGATGCGCTTGAGGTCTTCCGGATCGAAGCGGGCCGGCGAGCGCGACAACTTGCCCAGGTCAAACCCGTCCAGCAGGCCCTCGACCGTCTCGAAAGCATCGACCGGATCGGAGGTGCCCAGCTTGGCCAGCAGGGAGATCACCGCCATCGGCTCGAAGCCCTCGACATCGCGGATATCGGAAATGCCGAGCGAACCGATCCGTTTCGACAGCTTGCCGCCATCGGCCCCGACCAGCAGGGCCTGGTGGCCGAATATCGGCGCGGCACCGCCAAGCGCCTCGAAAATCTCGATCTGGGCGCCGGAATTCGTGGTGTGATCCTCGCCGCGAATGATGTGGGTGATGTTGGCGTCGATATCATCGACCACGCTGGGCAGGGTGTAGAGATAGCTGCCATCCTCGCGGATCAGGATCGGGTCGGACAGCGAGGTCGTCTCGATCGAGACAGACCCGCGCACCATATCCTCCCACACCACCGGATTACCCGACAGTTTGAAACGCCAGTGCGGCTTGCGCCCCTCGGCCTCGAACGCCGCCTTCTGCGCATCGGAAAGCTCCAGCGCCGCGCGGTCATAAACCGGCGGACGGCCGTTTTTCATCTGCAGCTTGCGTTTGCGGTCGAGCTCCTCGCCGGTCTCATAGCAGGGATAAAGCAGCCCGTCGGCGCGCAGCTTCGCGGCGGCAGCCTCATAGAGGTCGAACCGTTCCGACTGTTTGAACGTCTCGTCCCAGGAAATCCCCAGCCAGGTCAGATCCTCGCGGATGCCGTCCTCATAGGCCTTCGTCGAGCGCTCGGTATCAGTATCGTCAATCCGCAACAAAAACGTTCCGCCCGCCTTTTTGGCGAACAGATAGTTGAAGATCGCGGTACGAACATTGCCGACATGAAGCTTGCCGGTCGGGCTCGGGGCAAAACGGACTTTGGTCATGGGAAAACGCCTGCAAGGAGTGGAGGCGGTGGCTTAACGCTGTCGCGGGGTTCGGGCAAGCGGGGGTGTCAATATGGCGCGCGGGGCCTCCCGGCGAAGTGCCAGTAGGCGAAGCCGGCGATGGCGGCGACAGCCGCCAGCAGGAATGGCAGCCCGCTGACCGGCTGGTCACCGCCGGGGGACATCAGCAGGGCCGAGAATCCGAGGAAAATACCCGCCGGCACCGCCGCATCGGCGATCCCGCGTCGCCAACGGAATAGTCGCACCAGATGTACCAGTATGACGGCCGGGATGGCGGTCAGCGCCAGCGTGTAGATGATCGCCGCGAGCAGCACCACCAGGCTCGCAAGGCCATTTTCGCCGTCATAGGTGGTGCCGTCCCCGACGATGATCGGAACCGCCAGCGGCGCGCTGAGCAACAGCCCCGCGACGATACAGGCCAGAACCCAGGCCAGCACCGCCCGCGCCCGCCGTCCCTTTTCGAAACTGATAAACATTCCGCCCCCCTGTTAGACGGCTAATCATGACGCGCGCGCCCGGACCGTCCACCAAAATATGCCGGGAGGCAGGCCCCGGAATTCGCTGCGCGCCTCCGGGGGAAGTTTGATTTTGGTGGTGTGGGACAGCGTTCAACGGCGAGGGACGTGTACCTCTGGTACGCGTCCCGTGGGGAAACGGAGTCTTCCCCGGGACAGGTACCGGAGGTACCAGTCCCTCGCTGCCGCCCGCTTATCCCCCACGCCTCACAATTGTTTCACGTCATCCTGACGCAAGTCAGGACCTCGACGTGACAAGTGCGGAGCCCATAATATCGAGGTCCCGACTTTCGTCAGGATGACGATTTTTGAGT
>TARA_R110000744_G_scaffold143565_2_pt1 | contig 29609 bp, 50 predicted proteins | sample TARA_R110000744 | Tara Oceans TARA_R110000744 (sample SAMEA4398083) | marine metagenome | biome: Polar Biome; feature: [DCM] deep chlorophyll maximum layer (ENVO:01000326); material: water (ENVO:00002006), including particulate matter (ENVO:01000060) such as... | depth 36 m | reverse complement strand
TAGCTGTTGCAAATAGATTGTTGGAATTATTAAGAAGAGGAGATTTATATAGCGAACTATATCAAATAGCAGAAGGATCTAGTCCTTTATTAGAGCCGTTTGTTGACAGATTTGAAAACAAGCTAGCGGGATGGGCAGTTAGCTTTGATGTAGAAATTCCTAACGACATGACAATATGTTAGACAACACTGACTATACAAACTTTAGAAAAGCTTTACAAAAATTTGGGAGAACGGTTACCCAAACAGCCAAAAAAAATTTAGCTCAGCAAAAAGTAAATGCTAGCGGAAATTTATCCAGAAGCATTAAGTATAGAACTTATGTTGGAAAGGATGGTATCGATTTAAATATTTTAATGGACTACTACGGAACTTTTATAGATTTAGGAGTTAAAGGGGCAAATCCTAATGAGATATACAAAAACAATCCAGATAAAAAAGGAAAGCAAAGGGCACCTTATAGTCCCTATTCTTATAAAGATAAAATGCCTCCACCTAGCAAATTGGATAAATGGTCAATAAGAAGAAAGATAGCACCAAGGGATGAGAAAGGTAGATTCGTAACAAGGAAAGCTGTAGATTATTCTATTGCAAAAAGTATTTATTTTCAAGGAATTTCTCCAACAATGTTTTTTACTAAAGCTTTTGACTTCGCTTATAAAGGATTTGGTGAGGCTATAGGTCAAGCAATTGGTAAAGATGTTGCTGATTATATAAAAAAAGAATATAAAAAAACAAAAATTAAATAACTATGGCAGAAATTAATACTAGAAGCCCTTATTTTATAACTAAAAGCAATGCAATTTTAGGATCTTGCGATTTAAAACTATGGGTTTACACTGGCTCACCTAATACTAGCTTGCCTTCTACCACACCAACATATACTTTAAGGAGTACTGCAACACTTTCAAACTCTGTTCCAACAGTTACTTTTGAAGTAGCGGAATTAATTAAAGATTTAATACCAGCTGGATTTAACGGAACTTATCCTCCTAATGAAACAGATCCTAATCTATATGGTGCAGTCTGGGTGGATTACCAAATAATACAAAATTTTACAGACGGAACATCTACCCCTTCAAATGTAATAGGGGTAAAAGGCTATACTGGATATGGATATTTTAGCCAAGGAGCAAATCCTCAATACGTTGATCCTAAGTGTATGCAAAGCAATAAAACTATAGTAAAACCTAGCAATGCGCCTTTAAGAATTGCTGTTAAAGCTAATAAAAGTGACGTATTGGTAAATATGACTTATAAAGGAAATTTGGTTTATGAGCAAGTAGTTAAAACTGCAACCGATTCTAAAGATTTAATTCAGATGGTAACTCAAGGAGGCGCCAACATGAGTATATCAAATAATGGTTGGGATAATTACTTTAGCAAGATTCAATCTCTATCAGATTCAAAACCTGCTTTTTATACGGGCAGTCCAGCTTATAATTCTTTAAGCAACAACGAAATTTTATTCCCAGTGGATAGAGTTGAAATTATGAATAATGAGGATGTTTCTGGAAATGCCGCTGGCGTTCAGGTTATTAATGTAATTAATGAAAGCGTGTGCGAGTACGATCCTTATAAGGTAACCTTTTATAATAAATATGGAGCCTTGCAAGATTTTTGGTTTTTTAAGAATTCCGTATTAAAGATGAAATCTAAAAAAACAAATTTTAAAAGAAATATACTTCAGGGTAATAACTACAACACTTATAGTCATCAAAAAACAACGATGGAAGTAAATGCTATGGAATCATTAAGGTTAAATAGCGGATGGGTAACAGAAGATCAAAATGTTGTAATAGAGGAAATGCTTTTAAGTGAAAGCCTATGGATCTCCTTTCCAAACAAGGAAAATTATAATTCTAGTTTTGGCTGGGCTTCGACGGATAATTATAAAACATTGCCAGTACAACTTAAAACTTCTAGCTTTACTTTTAAAAATTCTAAAACAGATGGTTTAATTAATCATAGTATTGACTTTGAATTTGCAAATGACAAAATTAATAATATAAGATAATGAAATATAAAATATTAATTGTTTTTTTATGTGTAGTTTTATTAAGTGGTTGCTCTACTTTTAAAAAAATACCTAAGGATTTACCTAAAATAGCTTAATGAATATAGTAGAACTTTACATACAGGGTACAAGAGTGGATCTTTTTAAAGACGAAGCTATAACATTAACGGATTCTATTCAGGATGTTAATGATATTAGTAAGGTTTTTAGTCCCTTTACACAGCAATTTAGCTTACCAGCTTCGAAAGTTAATAATAGAATATTTAAGCATTATTATAACAACGATATAATTAATGGGTTTGATGCAAGATTTAAAATAGATTCTTTAATTAAAATGAATGGAAGCGATTTTAGAACTGGCCAAATAGTTTTAAATTCCGTCAGCCTAGAAAATAATAAAGCATTTTCCTATAAAATTGTTTTTTATAGTGATACGGTATTAATTAAGGAATTATTTGGGGAAGATGAATTGGATGCTTTGGAACCATTAACTCAATGGGATTTTAGCAGGCAAAACAATAATATTCTTAATGGATTTAAATTTGGTTTGCAATCTGATGGGGTAATTGCTAATTCTATTGCTAATAGGAATATATCATTACCTTTAATTAGCTTAAATAAGTTTTACGGTTATGATCCTACCAATACTATTACTTATGGTAATTTGGCAACGGATAGCTTTTTTACACCGCTTACACCTGGTGCTGAGCCAGGCATTAGGGATCAAATAAAACCAGCATTAAAAGCTAGATTAATTATTGAAGCTATTCAGGATCATTATGATATTGAATTTAACATGCAGGATGAAGTTGTAAATGGTAAAACAGTTACATCCTTTTTTGGATCGGATGTATTTGATGAGCTTTATTTATGGCTACACAGGGAATCTACCGCATCTACTTTACCTGAAACAGAACCTCCTACTTTTGGTTTGGAATATGATTTCTACGGAGCAAAATGGAATTTGTCAAATTCCTATTATGATTATCTTTCAGGAACTTTGCCCAGTAGTTTCTTAACTTCAAATGGTGAATTTACCGTTTTACAAAATCAAACAATTACTATAAGGATTCTTTTACGAAATACATCTTTCGATTTTCTTTTTGATATAACTGTAGTAGATAAGATTACGGGAGAAACTCTTTGGACTCAAACAAATAAAGAAAATAACGCTGGCGTAAATAATACTTTAGTATTAAGGGATCTTGATTCTGGCACGTTAGCTAGCAGAACCTATAGACTTGAAATCAGGACGCAAACCCCAAGCCAAACATCTTGGATTGGTATAAATACAACAGCAATGACTATTACAACTAATATTAATGGTGTTGCCACGGATATTGGAAATTGGAAATCAGCAGGGTTTTCTAGTAGTCTATGGCCTCTTAGTAATAGACCTGATATTTGGATTTTAAATTATGTTCCAAAATTGAAAGTACTAGACTATCTTACTACTATTTTAAAAATGTTTAATCTAACTGCCTATACATTTAGGGGATCTAAAAAAATATACATTCAAACTTTGGATGATTATATGACGTTAGGTAATAGCTATGATGTTTCTAAATACATAGATACAAATAAAAGTATGGTTAATAGGAATATCCCATTTTCAAATATAAATTTTGAATATGCAAAAGCTTTAACACAACCAAGTTTAAGATTTTTAAATTCCTACGGTTTACAAATGGGAGATTTAAAATATTCAGCTCCTGATAAATACGATGGAAAAACATTTACTCTAAAGTGTCCTAGTCAAAGAGAGGTTTTAATAAACACTGTGGAATACAACACAACAAACATAACAGGAATAGTTTATGGCTGGTGGGTAAATCAAGATGTACCCGCTAAAACTGTTTTAGGCAGGCCCTACTTCTTTTTTAATAAAAGTATAGATACTACATCATATCCTATATTATCGCAGAACATAACACGCTATAATGCTCCTTCCAACGTAAGCAATAACGGAAATCATACATTAAATTTTGGAATAGAAATAGATGAGTATACTAATGTGATTAATGAAAATTCGTTATTTGGTAGGTTTTATTCCCAATATATAGTTCAATCTTTTGAAGAGCAAGCTAGGGTAATAAAATTTACAGCTATGTTGCCTATGAACATTTTGCTTAATTACCAATTGAATGATATATTAATTATTAACGGTCAGGAATATTATATTAATAGTATTAAAACAAATTTAACAACGCAAAAAAGTGATTTAGAATTATTAACTAAGCAAAGCGATTATACGCCTTCGGTTTTAAATTAAAATAAAAAATTATGGAAATATTTAAATTATTAAAATCAGATAGCTATTATGGTTTTTCGGAAAACATAGAAATAGCTAAAGGGAAGTATAGAATATGTGAATCCTGGAAAGAAGGATTTGAACAAGTTAAAAGGCATTATAAATACATTACTAGAATTAAAAGATAATGGGAGTACAAAAACAAGAAATTATAGTTAATGTAACTACTAATACAAAAAAAGCTCAAGCTAATGTTGGTAAACTTAACAAAGATTTAAAGGAAACTGGTAAAGCAGGTAAAGCCGCAGGAACGGGATTAGCAACTTCTTTTGGTATATTTGGAGGAACAGTTATTCCAGCCTTAATTGCTCAACTGCAAGTTTTAAAAACTCAGCTAATTTCAACGGGAGTAGGAGCAATAGTGGTAGCTGTTGGTGCACTTGCAACCGTTTTTATTGCAGCTGCAAAGGCATCTATTGAATTTGAAGAAAAATCAGCTGGATTAAAAGCAATCTTAAGTGGATCCGCTGAAAGTGCACAAATCTTAGATGAGGATTTGGAAGCTTTAACTCAGCAAGCAAAAGAATTAGGATCAACCACGGCTTTTACAGCTTCTCAAGTTTTAGAGTTACAAACTAACTTAGCAAAAATAGGTTTTACAACTGACGATATTTTAAATGCTACTGCAGCTACTTTAGATTTTGCAGGAGCTTTGGATGTAGATTTAGGTTCGGCTGCGGAGTTTGCTGGTTCCGTTGTTTCTTCCTTTGGATTAACAACAAAAGAAACACAAAGAGTTGTTGATGCTTTAGCTTTGTCTACTAGTAAATCAGCTTTAGATTTTAGCTTATTAAGGGAATCAATAAAAACTGTAGCTCCAGTTGCTAGAGCTGTTAATATGACCGTAGAAGAAACTACTGCTTTATTAGGGATTTTAGCAGATAATGGTATTAAAGGAAGTAGAGCAGGAACAGGTCTTTCTGCAGCTTTAATAGAATTAAACAAAAAAGGTATTCCTTTAAACGAGGCTTTAAAGAATGTATCAGAATCTACTAATGGACTTAATACTGCAATGGATTTAGCTGGAAAACAAGGTGGAAAAGTTTTATTAAACTTAGCGGGATCAGGACCTGAAAAAATTCAAGCTTTAACGGATGCTTTAAATGATGCGGACGGATCAGCTAAACAATTAGCTGAAATGAAGTTAGATAATGTTAAGGGGGATGTCAAGAAACTAAGTAGTGCATGGGAAGGATTAATGCTACAGATAGAAGATGGTGACGGTATTTTAAATACCTTAATGAGAGGAACATTATTTTTAATAACTAATGCCATTTCGTCATTTACTTTTGCGCTTCAATTCTTATCCTTTTCTGCTAAGGAAGTTTGGAATGATATTAAATTAAACACGGAGTCTGGAGCTGCTTTTACAAAAGGATTATTCTTTGGCTTACAAGGAGCAGTATTAAAATTTGTTGCTAAAATGAAATTAGGAATTTCAGAAATACCTTTAATTGGTAGGGCGATTGATGTAGGTAAAGCCAGGCGACAATTAAGGGAAGCGCAGGATCTTTTATTAGACGCAAGTGAACAATTTCAAATTTCTTCCAATCTTCAAACTGAAAGATGGTATAATATAAAAACCGCTGGAGCTAGATTTTTTGAAGAGCAAGCTGGTAAAAGAAGAGTCAAGGAGGAGGCTGAAACTGCTAAAGCAAATGAAGCAATTTTGGAAAAACAAAAAAAGCTTAACGCGGAGCAATTGGCGGAGGAAAAAAAGAGACTTGAAACTGTAGAAAAGCTTAGGAGTAAGTTTGCAAAAAAATTAGAAGATCAAGAAGATTTAAATGATGAGCAAAAATTAGCTAGAAAAAGAGAAAGAGCGTTAAAAGAAATTGAAGACTCTGTTGCTACAGCCACTGAAAAAGCTGAATTAATAAAACAGGTAAATGAATTTTATGATAATGAGGTAGCAATAAAGGAAGAAGCTAAAGCACAAAAATTAGCTGACAAAATGGCTAAATTTGAAGAGGATGAAATCCTAAAATTGGAAGCACAGAGGGAAAAGGAGCTAGCGGAGTTAGATGCTTTAGATGCACATGAAGATATGAAAGCTCAGGTAATAGCATTTTATGCTGGTAAAATAGGGGATATTAACCAGAAAAAAATTGACAAGGAAGCTAGCGAAGAGGAGAAATTAGCTAAACAAAAAAAGAAGCTAGCAAATGATGCTTTAAACTTAGCAATTGAAACAGCTGGAAGCGAAACTAAAATAGGTAAAGCTTTATTTATAGCTAAGCAAGCTTTGGCTTTAAAGGAAATTATTATGAAAGCGAAGTCTGCAATTACTACCGCTAATTTAAATGCAGCAGAATCAGGAAGTGATATAGCCAAGGGTCAAAGTAAAGCCGCATCAAGTTTAGCACCACCTTGGAATTTAGTACCAATTGCAATGTTTGCAATGCAGGCTGTAGGAATTATTAAAAGTATAAACCAAAGTAAGAAAAAAGTATCTTCAGTAGCTGGGGGAATGGGAGGTGGTTCTGGTCCGGATGTAAGCTTAAGCGCAACACCTTCCGTAAGTGATTCTTTACCGGAACCAATGGAACCTGATTTTGATATAATTGGAACTTCAGGAACCAATCAGATTGCAAGTGCTTTAGGTCAGCAAGCACCTGTTCAGGCTTTTGTAGTTAGTCAGGATGTAACATCCGCACAAAGCCTACAGAATAATATAATATCAGGATCAACATTAGGATAATAACAAAAACAGCTTAAAAGCGTTTTATATAAAAGAGCACATTATGGAAATTATTGAATTAGTAATAGATGAAAACGAAGAACTTTCAGGAATAGAAGCTGTAAGTGTAGTGGAATCTCCAGCTATTGAGGAAGAATTTATTTATTTAAAAGCTGAAAACGAAAAAATTAGATTAGCGGAAGTTAGTAAAGAAAGAAGAATTTTGATGGGTGCTGCGCTTATACCCGATAAGCCCATTTATAGAAAGCAGGGTGAGCATGAATTTTATATTTTTTTCTCAAAAAAGACTGTAGAGAAAGCTTCCCAAATGTTTCTTAAAAGAGGGAACCAAAACCAAGCAACATTAGAGCATGCGGAAGAAAAACTAAAGGGAATGACAGTTGTAGAAAGTTGGCTAATAGAAGATGAAAAAATGGATAAGTCTAGAAAATACGGTTTGGATATGCCAATCGGTACTTGGATGATTAGTATGAAAATAGACAACGACGAAATTTGGAATGATTATGTTAAAAGCGGTAAAGTAAAAGGCTTTTCGATTGAAGGATATTTTGCCGATAAGCTTAACCGTCCACAGGATAAGCAATCCGATAAGTTAACTGAAGATGATAAATTATTAAAAGAAATTATAGATGTCCTTAAACAATCGTAAAAATTACAGTAGAACAAGCCCTAATACAAACCAGCGTGCTTGTTTATGTCAAGATGGTAATACCTATTCAAGAGATTGCTGTAAAGGAAACATGATTAATCAGGGAGTTGGAAATGTTACCGGACACTCCTTTCTTGGGAATGAAAATTTTTTTAGAGTATTAAAATGCGGGACCGGTATTAAAAAAGACATACATGTGCACGACGCGTCTTTAATAATTAGCAACACATATTACTTAGAATTTTTGGATAGTGGCAGCAATGGATGTTATGAGGTAATAGACGAGCCTGCTAACTCTGGTTTGCATGTTGAAAACTTTACATTATATTCTAATTGCTCAGATTGTTTATCCTCCTCTTAGAATTGTAACAATTGCCATTTAGTTGCGTTAATAGAATATATTAACTTAACTTAAAAAATATGAGCACAATACAAACATTTTCAAATGCACCACAATTACCTAATCCGATCTCAGCAACATTTACTGTTAACGCTTCAGATCCATCAGGGATAGTAGATTTATTTCTAGTAAGCGATAATGGACGAGTTTCGGAAGGAATGAAATTCACTAATAATGGGAATAATGAAGTAGAAGAATGGACTTTCGTCTGGGATGATAATTCTTTTGTAGCTAACTTAGTATTAGCAACCTCGGATGCTGGATTTGTTCCTGGAACTGATTCATATCAGTTACCAATTCAAATTGAATATATTTCTAACAGATTCGATGGTGGAGGAGTTTCATCTTCTGTTTATTGGGATGATAATGCAACAGCGGAATTATATTTATATGCTGCATCTATTAAAAGTGCTGGTACAATTGCAGCACATTCCTATCAAAACGGAGATATGATAAAAATTACTGTTTATCCAAATGCAACTTTAACAAAAATACCAGAACTTTAATAAATAGATAAATAAATAAAATAAAAAATTATGGCAAAAATTACTACAAGAAGAGGTTTTCCATTAGATGTGAGACCTTATTTAACAACAATTTTCACATGGAATACAGATGGGGATGTTAAAATTCCTATAGATGAGATTTGGCAGGGACAAGGATACGGAAGTCCAATTGGCGGTGGAATAGGAGTTGGTGCAGACGGAAACGAGCTTACTTTAGACGCTTCAGCGCCTTTTATTCCAAACGAATGGCTATACCCTGTTTCAGGATCTGCTTCAGGACATGCTCCATTGCAATCTTTTGCTTCAGGAACTGCTTCTTGGGCATCACCTGGAGCAATGGGAGACGCTACTGAAACTTATCAACCTTTCTTTTTTAATCAAGAAGAGTCAACTAATATACAATTAAGACTTTTTAGTCAAAATGAATGGCAATCTGATGGGATTCCTAGCTCAGCTATGGAATTTAGATTGTATACGGATTTGATTCAAGAATAAATTGAAATTATAACAAATTTCTATATATAATGTTTTTAAATGAATATAATTAATAAAACCTAAAATTTATGAACGCAAAAGACACACTAGTTAAAGTTAAGACTTTACTAGGAATCGATGTTCAGTTGGAGGAAAGATTATTAGAAAATGGAACCAGATTTGAGGCGGAAGCTTTTGAATCAGGAAAAGAAGTTTTTATAATTTCCGAAGATGATGAACGAATTGCCGTACCAGCAGGAGAGTATATGCTGGACGACGGAATGCTATTAGTTGTTTCAGAAGATGGAATAATTGATGAAATCCGAGAAGAGGAAGAAATTGAGGAAGAAGTAGAAGTTGTTGAGGAAGAGGAATTAGAATCTGAACCAATAGCTGAAGATCTTGTTGAATTTGATCCTAGTAGATATGTAAGTATTGATGATTGGAGAGGCGTTGAAGAACGTATTGCCAATTTAGAAGATGCTATATCAGATCTTAAAGGGGAAGTAAAAGCGGAGGATCTTTCTACAGAAGTAGAAAAAACCGAAGTAGAACTTTCAGAAGAAGTTAAACCTTTGAAACACAATCCAGAGGCAACAACTAAATCTGATTTAAGTTTATACTCTCAAAATAGAGTGAGAAATACTCAAGATAGAGTATTTGATAAATTATTTAACAAAAATTAAAATTTAAAAAAAAAAGCTATGGCTACAACTTTAAACATTACAACCACTTACGCCGGTGAGTTCGCAGGGAAATATATCTCTGCTGCGCTCCTAAGCGCGAGTACAATTGATGACGGTGGGGTTTCTGTATTACCTAACGTACAATACAAACAAATTATACAGAGATTGGATACTGATAATCTTATAAAAAATGGAGGATGTGATTTTGATCCATCTTCTACAGTAGATTTAACTGAAGTGGTATTAACACCGAAGGAATTACAGGTTAATTTACAACTTTGTAAAAAAGACTTTATACAAACTTGGGACGCCATGTCTATGGGTTTTGGAAACAGTCAAACACTTCCAACTTCTTTTGCTGATTATTTAATTGCTTATGTAGCTTCTAAGGTTGCTGCAGAAAACGAAACAACAATTTGGCAAGGTGTTGCTGCTAATGCAGGTGAGTATGAAGGATTAGAATCTGTTGCTAATACATGTGGAGCTATACCAGTAGCATTAAATGCTTTCACATCTGCAAATATTATAGATGAATTACAAAAGGTGGTAGATGCTATTCCCAATTCCGTATTTGGTAAAGAGGATTTAAAGCTATACATCTCGAATAAGGCAGCTAAATTATATATTAGAGCTTTAGGTGGTTTTGCAGCTGGGATTGGCGGAGCAGGTACTGACAATAGAGGAACGCAATGGTACAATAATGGATCACTATCATTTGGTGGTATTCCAGTATTTGTTGCAAGAGGTATGAGTGATGATACTGCAATGGCATTTGAATCTTCTAATGCTTATTTTGGAACTGGCTTACTTGATGATTTTAATCAGGTTAAGGTTATTGATATGGCTGACATAGATGGTTCCCAGAATGTTAGAATGGTTATGAGAATGAAAGCAGCAGTTCAATTTGGAGTGTGTGCGGATGTAGTTTACGGAAGCTAAAAAAACAAATAGGGAGGTTTAATTACTTCCCTATTATTTATAAATTTAAAAAAAAAAACTAATGAGCTGTGATATCAATTTGGGAAGATTAGAACCCTGTAAAGATTCCGTTGGTGGCATTACTGCAATTTATTTTATAAACTATACACAAGGTTTATTAGATACTGCAACTTTTGACGCTGAAGAAATTATTACCGGATTCGATGCACCCCTAACATTATTTAAATATGAACTTAAAGGAGCAAACTCTTTTGAGGAAACAAACGAGAATTCTCGTGAGAATGGAACGTCCTTTTTTACGCAAGTGGGTACGATCGTGCTAAAAAAGCAAGATCCGAAAACTAGAAAAGAAATGAAGATACTTTCTTGGGGAAGACCACAAGTAGTGGTAGAATTTTATAACACGGGAGTTTCTGGCGATTCCAGATACGTGTTAGCAGGAATCGAAAATGGTTGTGAGACTGCACCGTCTGCTACAAGTGGCGCTGCAATGGGAGATTTAAATGGTTACAACGTTGTCTTTACAGGCACTGAGCGTACACCTGCCAATTTTATCGATCCTGATATTATAGGAGACACCACTAATACTGTTGTCGTTAATGGACTATAATAGAAGCTTTTAAAAGCATTCTATGACATTTTAATACATTACTATAATAAATAATTAAAGAGCTCTTAAATGGGCTCTTTTTTTGCTTAAAGCATAAGTCTAACAGAATACTATAAATTGTGTTTATAAAGAAATAACAATACTTAATGATTATAGTAACTACAACTCCTCAACAAGTAATAAAGTTTATCCCTAGGGAAAAAGACCCTAGCGCACAAATAAGTGTTACTGTTACGGATCAAGACGAAAACATCAGTTATACCTTTGACATTAATTCAAGCGGTATAGATAGGTATTACACGGTTATTACATGCGATTTTCCTAATAACTCATTTGGTAATTTAATTTTAAAGGAAGGAACTTTCTACTCTTTTACGGTAGAATCTGCTGGTAGTGTTATTTATAAAGATATGCTTTTTTGCACTGATCAATCACCATATGAATATTCCATTAACAAAAATGAATATAAAGAGCATGCATCAACTAATGAATATATAGTAATTTAATATGAGTAAAGATCTTTTTATTACACAGCTGGCAGCCTATACAGCTCCGCAAATATTAGAAACAAAAAATAAGGATTGGGTACAATACGGTTTAGATAATAATTATTTTAATTATCTAATTGAGCTATATGAAAACTCAACAACAAATAACAGTATTATTAATGGAGTAACTAATATGATTTATGGTAGAGGACTATCCGCTTTGGATGCTTCTAGTAAACCTGAAGAATATGCACAAATGGTTACTTTGTTTAAGAAAGAGGATTTAAGACGTTTCATAATGGATTACAAGTTATTAGGAATGGCAGCATTTCAAATTACTTATAAATCCGGTAAAGTTTCAGAAGTACATCATTTTCCAATGGAAACATTAAGAGCTGAAAAATGTAATGAAGAGGGGGAAGTAGAAGCTTGGTATTATTCCAATCATTGGGACGATTTAAAGCCAGGGGAAAAACCTGAAAGAATTCCAGCTTTTGGTTATGGAAATAGCAAAGGAAATGAAATGTATGTTTGTAAGCCATATTCCGTTGGGAGATATTATTATTCTCCGCCGGATTACGTTGGGGCTTTGCCTTATGCTAAGCTGGAGGATGAAATAGGGGATTATTTAATTAACGATTGTTTAAATAATTTTTCAGGTACAAAAGTAGTTAATTTTAATAATGGCGTTCCTGATCCAGAAAAAATGGAAAGCATTAAATCTGATGTATTAGGTAAATTAACAGGTAGCAGAGGCGAAAAAGTAATTGTAGCATTTAATGCAAATGCGGAATCAAAAACAACTGTAGATGATATTCCTTTAAATGATGCTCCTAGACATTATGAATATTTGGCAGACGAATGTTTTAAAAAGCTAATTGTTGGACATAGGGTAACAAGTCCGATGCTTTTAGGTATTAGAGAAGGTAGTGACGGAATGGGAAATAATGCGGAGGAAATAAAAACAGCTACTTTACTTTTTGATAATATTGTTATTAAGTGTTATCAGGATCAAGTAATAGATTGTATTGATAGAATTTTAGCTGTTAATAATATAGCTTTAAATTTATACTTTAAAACCCTAAAGCCATTAAGCTTTACTGATTCGGATCAACTAGAAGGAAAAGATTCCGATGTAGTTGAAGAAGAAACTGGAATTGAGCTAACTTGCTTACATGAAGAAACGGAGATGGACAAAGAAGTAGCGGATGAATTAATTAATTTAGGGGAAGACTTTCCTGATAAAGATTGGGATTTAGTTGAAGATGCTGAAGTTAATTATGATACTGAAGATAGTTTGGATAATCTAATAACAGAACTAAACACTCCAGACCCTTCCTTTTTAAGTAAGGTATGGAAATTTGTTAGTACCGGTAGAGCATATCCTAAAGCTAGATCTGCACAAGATAAAAAAGTAGGGGAAAATTATTTTAAAGTAAGATATTATTATAGTCCACAACGTACAGGAGATAATGCTAGGGAATTTTGCACAAAAATGACTAAGGCTAAAAAAATATACAGGAAAGAGGATATAATTAGAATGACGGATCGTCCAGTAAATCCTGGCTGGGGACCTAGAGGAAATAATCAAACATATTCCATTTGGCTCTTTAAGGGAGGCGGCACCTGCCATCATTCTTGGAGAAGATTAACTTTTAAAAGTAAAACGGCGGATATAAATGTTAGATCTACTCAGGATTTAATAGGAACAAGAAGGGCAGAAATAGATGGTTATAAAGTAACAAATCCATATCAGGTCTCCATACAACCTAGGAATTTGCCAAACAAAGGATTTATGCCTGGCAACCCACAAGGATTTTAATAAGATAAAGAAAAGTATAAATGGCAACAGCATTATTTGTAACAACAAAAGACATTAAAAGATATTCAGTATTATCTGGTTCGGTAGATCCAGATAAATTTATATATATGGTAGAAATATCCATGGACACCGAAGTTCAGAATTTTATGGGAACTAAACTTTTTGAAAAGGTTCAGGATCTTATTTTAAATAATGATATAAATCAACCCGCTTTTGCTAAATATAAGGACTTATTAGAGACTTATTTAAAGCCAATGACTATTTATTGGGCTTTAGTTTATCTAATGCCTTTTGCTGCTTATACAGTGGCTAATGGAGGTGTGTATAAACATCAATCAGAAAGTAGCTCAACCGTTTCAAAGGAAGAGGTTGATTATCTTACAAATAAATATAGAGACATAGCTCAATTTTATACTAATAATTTTGTTAACTATATGACTTTTAATCAAAGTGATTTCCCTGAATATAATGAAAATTCGGAAGATGATTTTTTTCCAGCAGGAGAAACTACTTTTGGTGGATGGATACTTTAATAATATATGAGATATAAAGTTAAGATAAAAAACTTGTTAAATTTAAAAAGATATTTAAAAATTAACAAAACAAACAAAATGCAACACAAATTTAATAAATGTCAGGACACGGAGAAATACAAAAATTAAAAAAAGTTTGTTGTATAATCCCTGCGGGTTATATTCAGGAGAAACTATATGCAGCAAACTTTGTAAACAATCAGGCTCAGGTAGAATCTATTAGCCTTTCCAGAAGTTCTCCAGCTTATACAACTTCTAAAAATGGATCAATACAGGGGGTATCAACTTCTACCCCACAAATTAATTATGATATTAGTGTAAAGGGTTCAGTGCAGCCTGATCCAGCTATTTTACTAGAGGAGCAAGCAAAAAATAGTATAAGAAATGATGCTAATGGTACTAATGGTCTTTATTGCGCTAACGGAACTCTAACTCCAACAGCAAATCCACAAGGTACAAATGATCAAGCTTATATAGTAAAGTCTGGTGCAACTAATAATTATTTAAGTAATGCTACAGGAGCACAAATAAATATTGGGCAGCGAATTCAATTTAGCTTTTATTGCAGAAGAATTAGTACCAGATATATACATCTTACTATTATAAATACACAACCGCAAGGGCCTGCTGATGCTACTTTTGATATGGAATTAAGTAAACCTGTTGCCCTTACTACAGCAGTTCAATCCGTTGAAATGCACAGATTGCCAAATGGTTGGTTCAGATGTGTTTTAACAACCGAAAATTGGGCAGGACCTGGGCAAATCATATTTCAAATGAATGGAACAAATACCCTTGCAACTCCTACCTTTACTCCAATTAATTCTGAATTTATTGTTTGGGGATTGCAAGCTGAAAATAGTGACACAGTTACTAATTATATTAGAAACACAACGCAAGGGGGTGTAACAAGACAACCAGGATCTATGTTTGTAGGACCTTTTGCTGCTGCCAATCCGGTAAATGCTTATTCAGGAATATTGTATATAGAGTTTAAAGGAGTTGGACAAACAAGAGATGGAAATCATGATATTATCCTAGGTAGTACTTCAAACCCAAATGGATATTATAGAATGAGATGGCAAAGCTCTGGTGGTATGATTTTTCAATTAAACATAGGCGGCATCAATTCCATTTATAGAACGATAGCTTCCTTTGATCAAACAAAATATAATAAGATAGCATGTAACTGGGCTGAAAATTACTTTGAGATATGGATTAACGGGGAGAAACAAGGAACCACGGATACAACTGGAGCAGTACCTTCTTTTAAGAACGCATTTTCTCAATTACAAATAGGTGCTAGTAAAGCTCCTTATGGATATTACAGGGAAATCTCAATTTATGATACAGGAAATTTAGCGAATGTTTATGACGTTTCTGCTATAATGGAAAATTTAACAAAATAATATATTATGAAAATAGGAAAATACGCTTTTAATTCTGAAGAACAAGGCGAATTAGCAATTAGCAAATTTGAAAATGAGTATCATTGCTTTGCAAGATTAGGAACTTTAGGAGGAGATAAATGGCACGTGGATGTATGTTGGCAGGAAGGAATACAAAATCATCCTCATGGTTGGAAATCTTACTCATTAAATATAGATACAGAAGGAGTACATTCTTTTGCTGGTCTAAAGTATTTAGAACATAAATTTGATTCAAGTTTACCTGAAGAAGAACCTAAGGAAGATACAGATGCCAATTCCTAAGCCTAACCCAAACGAAAAGCAAAAAGATTTTATGATTAGATGTGTACCTATGTTAACCCCTTATCATAAAAAAAATGAAGCAGTGGCTATTTGTTATAATACTTTTAGAAACAAAAACAAATAATGAAAATAGATTTTAATAACAATGGAGTGTCAGATTTTAATTTAGATTTAAAAACTTTAATATTAATAGTTGGCGGAATTATAAGCTTAACTTTAACTTATAGTTCACTGCTTAGCGAAATACAGTTAGCTAAAGAATTACCGATATATGAAAACGCACAAACGATGGGAAAACTGGAGGCGCAAATAAAATCCCAGAATTCCAGGATTTATACGCTAGAAAAAAAAGTATTTAAAATAAAAAATTAAATGATACAAGAATATAAATTACTATTAATAAATGCAGGAAGCTTTGGTGTTAGCTTAACCAATATAGATATGGGGTTAAAAATTACTTTACTTGTTTTAACGATTGGCTATACCATACAAAAATGGATTCTGCTAAATAAGAAAAATAATGACTAAAAATTTTACGAAGGAAGAATTTGATTCAAATGATGGTAGCGAAATGCCTATAAATATTTATCATAATATAGTTAAAGTTGCAAACCAATTACAAGTTCTTAGAGATTATTTAAAAAAACCTATAAATATTAATTCCGGTTACAGATCAGAGGAATATAATAAAGCAATAGGTGGAGTACCTGACTCACAACATATAATGGGAAGGGCAGCAGATATAACAATTAAAGGAATTTCTGCTAATGAAGTATATGAAACGATAGAAAAATTAATAACTAACGGCCACATTTTGCAAGGGGGATTAGGATTGTATGATAATTTTGTACATTATGACATTCGAGGATCTAGAGCAAGATGGGACTATCAAAAAAAAATATAATGTTTATAGGGTTTAGTAATTTAATAGAGACTGGATTAATGCTTGGATGGGAATATTATCCACCAAACGAAGATGATCAAAGCATAATAAATCTTTACTTGGTTTTTATTTGTTTACATTTTAAATGGTAGATGAAAAAAAGATTTAAAGACACAAAGGTTGGTAAATTTTTAATAGGGAAAGATAATTCCCTTGTTAATGCGATAGGACAAGCGCTGCCTGATAGCGGTGTTTTAAGCGTTTTAAAAGGCTTAATAGGAAAGTCTGATACTTTACCAAAAGAAGATAAAGAAATCGCTTTAGAACTTCTTAAACAAGACCAGATTGAAATGAAGGAGGTTACCAAAAGACTACTTTCTGATAATGAGCATAATATTACAAGGCTAATAAGACCAATTTCATATGCTTGTATGTTTTTATTGTATATGTCCTGTATATTTTTTGATGGCAATATAGGTGATTTTTCTATTAAGGAAAATTACATACCTAGTATTACTAGTTTATTTAGTACTATGACTATTTTTTATTTTGGTAGCAGAGGTATTGAAAAAGTATTCAAAACCATAAATAAATAGATTATATATATTATAATATAATAATACATATATAACACGCATGCGAGCTTTTAAACAATTGTGTTAGATATTTAAATTAAGTTTGCTTATTTATAAGTAATTATATTAATACATTTAGAGCATGGATATTAAATGTAAAATAAATAGATGTAAGGACAATAAAGATTTTTTTGATATGGAAATCAAAACTTACAAAGAATCCATTACAGGTAAATTTCATAAGTCAGAATTAAGGTATCTAATACAGAATATTGACAATGAGATCTAAACCGAAGAGGAAAAGAAAATCACCCAGGAAATTATTAATAAAAAAGTTGGATACTATTTTTAGTAAATTTATTAGATTAAGATTTGCTAAAGAAGAAATGTGTACTTGTGTGACTTGCGGAAAAACGGATCACTATAAGAAAATGCAAGCTGGTCACTTTATTAGTAGACGACACTATTCTACAAGGTGGGAGGAAGCAAATGTCCAAGTTCAATGCTATGCTTGTAATGTAATGAGATATGGCGAGCAATTTAGATTTGGCTTATATTTGGAAAAAAATTATTATATAGGAATTGCTGAAAAACTGCTAGAGCAATCTAGGGAAATTTCAAAATATACAGATTCATATATAGAAGAGCAAATAGAATATTATAATAAGATAGTACAAGAATTAAACTAACCTTTGTTTTCTTGTTTTGTTTGGGAAAGGCGTATTACTTTTATAGGTAGTGCGCTTTTTTTATGTTAGAGAAACGTTAAAGTTTTATAAACATCATTGTTAATACATATATATATTGTATATTTACATGTAACAAAAAACAAAACAATCTTAAAAACTACTATTATGAACAGCTTAGAACAACTTAGGAACCAACAATTAAAAGAATTACAATTATTAGAAAGAGGAGAACTTTTTTTAAAAGGTGAACCTTTAAGACAATTATGGGATTCACAAGACAAATTAAAACAGCAACATTTGCAGGAGTTTAAGCAACTTTTAAAAGAAGAAGGCTTATTTTTAAACAGTTAAACTAAACGACATGAAAAAAATTAAATACTATACATCATTAGCTTTCTTTTCTTTTTTATTATTATTAGGAAGCATTTTATTTTTATCTTTAGAAACTATAATACATAACTTAATATTTTAATATGCACTACATTATCAAAACAAGGGAGGAAACATATCATAGATTTAACAATCATTTTAAAGCTTGGAGGCATGCTATTAGGAATAAATGCGTATTATACCAATTTGATGAATTCGGAGTAAAGGTTGAACTAAATGACTTTACAAAGCTATGAGACATTTAGAAGGAACAAGCATAATGGATTTATTAAAAATTCAGACAAGCTCTATAAAGCAATTAAGAAAAGTTAATGAAAAGCAATTTAAAAAGATTTTAAAATTAAAAGATAAAAACAAATCTCTTAAGGAATATATAATAGAGCTTTGTGATACTAACTGCCCACTTGAATACAAGCAACTTATAAAGCAAACAGTATTAGATGAGTAAGGGAGAAGTTTTAAGAACAATTAATTTTGAAAGTAATTATCAATTAATAGCAAATGTAATTTTGGAATGGTCTAAAACTAAACCGTTGGAATCAAGTAAGTATATAGACGCTGTTACGGAAATGTATTTTCATATTAATGAATTAAGAATCGAAAACAGGGAGCTACAGCTGGAAGTTAGCGATATTAAATACAAAGCAAATAAACAAAACATGGAATTTTATAATTTTAAAAACAAAACAAATGGGAAAATTAACTAGTAAACTTTTTAAACTAAGAAACGAAATTGGATCTATTAGTAAAGACACAACCAATCCTTTTTATAAATCTAAGTACTTTGACATAAACACCTTAATATCACAATTGGATCCCTATCTATATAAATACGAAGTGGATTTACAACAGCCAATAATAGATGGAAAGGTTTATAGTATATTAGAATGCGTTGAGTCAGGAGAAAAAAGGGAATCTTATATATCCTTAACGGAGGGATTAGATGCTCAGAAGAAAGGTTCAGAGATTACTTATTACAGGAGATATACACTTTCCTCTTTGCTTGGTTTACAAGCTGAAGACGATGATGGAAACTCTTCTCTTATTTGGTTATCGGATAAGGATCCTAAATATAAGGATGTTGTGAAAGCTTTGGAAAACAAAAAGGCATCTTTGGATGATGTTAGGAAAAAATTTAGATTGAATAGAGTAATTGAAGATCAGTTAAAAACAATAATTAATAATAATAAAAACTAAAAACTATGAGTGGATTAGCAGTAGGAAGTATTAATGGAAAAAAAATACCAAGCGAAAAATGGATTAAGTCTAAAAGTGATAATGTATATTTAAATATTGCATTAAGTATTAATGATGAAACTGATCAATATGGAAATAATGTTTCTATTTTTGTACAGCAAACCGAGGAGGAAAGAAATGCAAAAGTTCCTAAAGTATATATTGGAAACTGTAAAGTAGTATGGACACAGAATGAAAAGCTAGTTAGAGCAACACAACAGGAAACAAAAAAGGTTCCTACACCCAACCCAACAAATCAAAACAACATGAATGATCTGCCTTTCTAGATCATGACGGAGGAAGATAAGTTACATATGGAGTTGATTGAGCATGATTGCTTAATTGATACTAATGACATTATTGAATATCCGCCTGTTGCTATAAGCATAGGGGAAACATATATTCATACTAAAGACGGAAAAAAGAAGCTTCCCGTTCCAATAGGAACTTATGGGAATTTTTCTTTTGTGCAAGCTCCACCTAAAACAAGCAAGACTTTTTTTATATCCTTAATAGCTTCTGTCTATATGGGTGGTAGGAATACATTTGGAGGTGATTTAAGAGGACATCGTGAAGACAAATGCTTAATCCACTTTGACACCGAACAAGGCAAGTATCATGCTCAGAGAGTATTTAGAAGAGTTGTTGACATGAACGATAATAAAAACGAAGGTTGTTATCACACTTTCGGTTTAAGAGCTGTGGGGAGTAAGAGTAGATTAAAATTTATTGAGTGGTACTTAACTAACAGAATAGAAAAAGGTAAAGTTGGTTTAGTTATAATAGATGGTATAGCTGATTTGGTTACGGATGTAAATAATATTTCCGAAAGTAATGAAGTGGTACAAAAGATTATGGAATTTAGCCAGAACTTTAATTGTCACATCATGACGGTTATACATTCCAATTACGGATCAGAAAAGCCAACTGGTCACTTAGGAAGTTTTCTTGAGAAGAAAACGGAAACACAAATACAATTAGAAACAAACACTACAAACAAAGGTTGGATTACTGTTAAATGTAAAAGGTCTAGAGGTTACTCTTTTGATACATTTAGCTTTAAGATTAATGAAATAGGTTTACCAGAAATCATTGGGAACCTATACAACCCTTTAAAAAATGTAGCGTTTTAAAATGTCAAATAAAAATTGGTTAAGCTTAGTAGCAGAGTTCCATGATGAGTGGGTTACTATAGTTAAAAGACTAGGCGGTGGTGCTTACTCGGAGGATCTAGTTCAAGAGTCCTATATTAAATTACACAAATACAATTGCGAAAATAAGATAATATGTAACGGAAGAGTTAGTAAAGGTTATATGTTTTTTGTATTAAGATCAGTTTTCCTTAGGTATAAAAGAGATAACAAAGGAATTTTTAAAATTCAAATTGAAAGTTTTCTTTTTGAGGGAGATGATATAAATGCAATAGACGATGTAGAAAAGTTTTCTTCGATAGACAATATGGAACAAGAAGAAGCATTTGGAAAAATATGTAACATGATGGATAATGAAATGGAAAATTGGCATTGGTACGATAGGCGTATCTTTGAAATATACAGGGATACAAATTTAAGTATTAGGGGAATAGCTAATGAAACTAAAATAAGCTTTGTAAATATATTCCATACTTTAAAAAGGGGAAAGCAACTAATGAGGGATAAGTTTTCTGAGGATTACGAAGATTATATTAATGGGGATTATAATAAAATTTAATTATGTCAGAATATAAAAAGTATAAAAAAAACTATAAGGAATCTTCTAAAGGTCTAGGGGATACTATTAAAAAGATAACTGATGCAACAGGAATTTCTAAAGCTGTAAAGTTTATAGCTGGAGAGGATTGTGGATGTGACGAAAGACAAAAGACATTAAATAAAGCTTTTAGGTACTCAAAGCCTAAATGTTTAACAGAGGAGGAATACAATTACTTAATAAGCTTTTTTAAAAAGGCTGGATATAAATTAACCGTTCCAGTACAAAAGGAGTTGTTGGGTATTTACAATAGGGTGTTTAGCAAGAACAAAGAAATTTCTTCCTGCGGATCCTGCATTAATAGTTTATTAACCGAATTAAAAACTTTACTTAAAACTTATGGATGATCAAATTAGAGTTAGGCTTAGGGGCAATAAAAAAATTGCTTATGAAAATATTATTAAAAAAGAGAATAGGGTATTGGTCGTTGGAGATCTACACGAACCTTTTTGTCTTACTGAATACTTATCTCATTGCCAAGAAGTATATTCCAAACACAACTGCAATAAAGTTGTGTTTATTGGTGATGTTATTGACAACCACTATAGCAGTTATCATGAAACTGACACTGAAGCTTTGGGAGGATCCGCAGAGTTAGACTTAGCTATTAAAAAACTATCACGTTGGTATAAGGCTTTTCCTGATGCGCATGTAACTATAGGAAATCATGATCGGATAATAATGAGAAAAGCTCAAACAAGTTCTGTACCTATTAAATGGATTAAAGCTTACAAAGAAGTATTGGAAGTTCCTAATTGGAATTTTGTAGATAGATATGTGTTGGACAACGTTCAGTATATACATGGGGAGGCTGGTACAGCTAGGACAAAATGCAAAGCGGACATGCAAAGCACTGTACAAGGACATCTCCATACTCAATGCTACACTGAATGGTATGTAGGTCAGAACTTTAAAGTGCTGGGAATGCAGGTAGGTTGCGGAATTGATTTTGATACTTACGCGATGGCTTATGCTAAAAGAGGAAAGAAGCCAGCAATTGGTTGTGGTGTTGTTATAGGAGGTCACACGGCTATTAATGAATTAATGAATTTGTAATTATGAATAAGAAAAAATTTACCACTAAAGAAAGATTTAAAATATTAGAAGCAGCATTGGCTAATATGTATGTATCATTAGAAAAACTTACTAAGACTGTTAATGATATAGAATTATTCTTATCAAAAGAAACAGAAGACAATTAAACAAACGTTAAAGTTTTGTTAATATTTTGCTAACATCATTGTTAATATACAGAGATGTGTTATATTTACATGTAACAAATAAACAAACAAAATGACAAATTCTACTTTTACTCTTTTTCAAGATTCAAAAACTTATTCCAATTGGACAACTCAGGATCTATTTGATCATCTTTATTTTTTAGAAGATCAAGTTTGGACTACAAGAGTACATTATAAGATATCAGCTATTAAAGGAATTTTAAAATCTAGAAAATAATAACAATGGAAAAAAAAGAATTAAAAACATTTGCAGAAAAAATACATATTGATGTAAGCAACGAAATATATAAAGCTGTTGCAAAGGAATTGGATTATAGTGAAATAGAAGGAATAGATTATGGAGAGGCTCATGACTACATAATGAAAACAATAGTAACTAAAATATATAATCAATATGCAATTAACAACTGAAATAGAATATAATGAGGTTAGCCTTATCGTTGTAGGTTATTATCAAGAAGGAGAAGCATCTAATTATGAACATCCAGGATCACCATCTGAATTTATAATAGAGGAAGTGTATACTGAAACGGATGGATCAAATATATTTAGCATTTTAAATTTTGCTACATTAGATGATATAGAAATTTTATGCTTAAGTAATATAGAAGACCAATGATAGTTTTGTTTGATGCTGATAGTCTAGTTTGGAGTTCTTGTTATGGTGTAGATTCTTTCGATGAAGCATGCGGAAAGTTTGATCAGGTGCTAATGCATATACTAAATGAAATAGAGGAAGTTTATCCTGTGGAACAATTATTGGTATTTAATAATTCTAAGGGAAACTTTAGAAAAGTATTAGATCCTAACTATAAAGCGAATAGAAACAAAACAACTCCTATTCCTGAATACTTAAATAAATTACATGAATGGGTAGAGTGGCATTATAATACGCATTGTGGTAGAGGTGTTGAAACAGATGATATGGTTGCAAGCTATTGGTATCACTTGTCTAAAGAGTTAGGTGAAGACAATGTTTGCATTGTTAGCATAGATAAAGATTATAAGCAGTTTAACGCATTAATATATAACTACTCATACAATAATAAAGGTTGGACAAAGATAACTAAGCACGAAGCTTTATACAACTTTTATACTCAAATGATAACAGGTGATGCTGGTGACAATGTAAACTATACATCTGGCTACGGAAAAGCTTATGCAAAAAAACTATTAAAAGATTGTGCTACTAAATATCAATTTGTTAAATTAACCTATTCTTTATTTAGAAAGATATACAAATCAAAAGCAAGAATGAAATACATTCAGTGCTATCATTTATTAAAACTAAGAACAAATGAACATATTAAAAAAGGCAGATGAAATTGTAAATGAAAGAGCAGAAGAAAAGGAAAGACAATATGGACCTTTTGCTGAGTGTAATAAAAAAGCTGCAACAATAGCTTCTGTGTTATGCGGAAAGGTAATAACTACAAAAGATATTTATAATTTTCAGATAGCACTAAAGTTAGCAAGAGAAAGCTATTCGCATAAGCAAGATAATTTATTAGACGCTGTAGCTTATATAGGTGCTCTTAATAATTTTTTAAATCCTTTTGATAATGAATGAGAAGGTAATGGAATCTTATAAAGCCTTGGCTGATAGTTATACAAATAGTAGAAACAGGGAATGGCAAAGCATAGAGATTTATAAAGAAAATAATATAATAGAGATTAATGATTTGTTTATTGATTTCGGAATAATTAAAGAACCTGTTAAATCTTTCAGACCGGATCTTCCTTGGTCCGAGGATCATTTTATAGAAAGAATAAATGGCCAACCAATTAATCCAGGTAATGAATATAAGAATTGGCCTTACTATAAAAGATCTAATAGTGAAAAGCTATTTAGATCCTCAGGAGTATTTAGCCATAACTATATGGAAAGATATTGGTGCAGCAATTTAAAAGGCTTACGATATAACTACGGCGATCTTAATAGTATTATAGAAAGATTAAAGCAGAATCCATATACAAGACAAGCATACTTATCTGTGTGGCATCCTGAGGATCAATCTAATAATAGTGTTAGGGTACCTTGCACCTTAGGCTATTGGTTTAATAATAACAACGGCAATCTTAATATCACTTATCACATACGATCATGTGATGCTATAAGACATTTTAGAAATGATTTGTATATGACTTATAGACTATTAGAGTATGTTGCTAAACAAACAAATCAAAAACCTGGTAAGTTTAAAATATGGATAGGATCCTTTCATTGTTTTAAATCTGATCTTTATACTTTAAAAAAATATGTGCGGGATTCAAATAACCTTTAATAAAATGCAATCAGGTATTGCTCATCGTGGAGTAAATCAATTCAGCGGTAACATAAATGAATGGAATTATCATTTTGCATCGTTGCCAATTAGTAGCGGAAAGACTACACTGACTCAGCCTCTTGATATTAATAGCCATAGTAAATTATTATTTAATGGTGAGATATTTAACTATAAGCAATTTGGTAATTACTTAAGTGATCTACATTATTTAAAAGATTTGTTTCTGGTTGGTATTAAAAACAATAAGAGATTTCAAAAGGAATATAAAAAATGGGATGGGTTTTGGTCTATATGTATTATTGATTCAGAAGGTGTTTCTTTTTTTACAGATCCTTTAGGTAAAAAGCAATTATATTATTCTACGGAAGGTATCTGTTCAGAGATAAAACCTATAGACAAAGATAATATATTAATGAATAGTCCAAAGTTTAAAACTAGCAACACTTGCTTTCAAGGTGTTCACCGTGCAATGCCTGGTAAGTTTTATTATTTCCATCAGGATGCTAAATCTCCTTGGAGTACATTAGAACACGCTAAACATTATTTGTGGGAAAGTATACATAAAAGTAATACAAGTTCAGATATGAGCTTAATACGTACCCTTATAGATAAATCTGTTAAGACTCGATCTGTAATTAACTATGGTAAGTTAGGACTTTTGTTTAGTGGTGGGTTGGATAGTTCTATTATAGCTTATCATTTAATTAAAAACAACATTCCGTTTACTGCTATAACAATTGATAATGACGAAAAAGATAATGCGGAAAGAATAAGTAAGTATCTAGGTTTCGATCCTATTTATATTAGTGACGAATTAACACCGGAAGAAATAGACACAGCAATAAAAGCATACGAGCATAGTTTAGACTATGGAAGTATGTTACTTCAATATAAGTTATTTAAGAAATGTAAAGACCTGGGACTAACCACAGTTTTAACGGGTGATGGAGCAGATGAATTATTCAGTGGATATACAAGAGCTCAGAAAGAAGACACTCAGGAGTTTGATGTAATGGTAGAGCTACCTTACTTTCACCATATAAGAATTGATCGTATGAGCATGATAAATACTATTGAATGTAGAAACCCATTTTTAAATACAGAGCTTGTTAAATACGCTCTAAGCATTCCCTATGAGCTTAGAAAGAATAAAGCTATACTAAGAGAAGCATACAGAAATGAAATACCTTTTGTTGATGTAGAGAAAAAGCCATTAAGATTAAAAGGTGATAAAGAGTATAATATAAAAATGATTAATAATAAATTTAAACAATTATGGAAAACAAATTAAGATTTAATTTAATAAGATCCTGGGCAAAGGAAAAAGGTATTTTGGATAAAGGGGATATTAGAGTTCAAACTATTAAGGTTCAGGAGGAGTGTGGGGAATTATCTTCAGCTGTATTAAAAAACGATAAAGCAGAAATAATAGATGCTGTTGGGGATATTGTTGTAGTATTAACTTCGCTTAGCTACTTAGGTGGTTTTACTATAGAGGAAGCTATAGATTCTGCGTATAAAGAAATATCTAATAGAAAAGGTAAAATGGTTAATGGTGACTTTGTTAAGAACACGGATCACATAATAGCAGGAACGGAATGAGACCATACATAGGAAGATATAAAGTAACGGATGTAATAAAAGAAAAGTTTTCTATTGGCTATATAGGTGAAAGCATATTTAACAAATGGTTTACGTCGACGTACCAAGATGAGTTTTTAATAAAGCAAAAGGCTGATAGGGATTATGATAAGATTGATTTCGTTTGTAGCAAAGGTTATAAATACCAGGTTAAGTGTACTGAGAAAAAATCATACACCTTTAATTGTCACAAAGACAATATAGAAAAAAGTTTAACTTCAGATGTCTATGTCTTTATACAAATAGTAGAAGGCTATGCCTATATAGAACAATTAAGAAATAGGGAATATGTTAAACAGAACGTAATGCAATCAATATTTAAAAATAGTATGTGTTACGTAAATGCGGAAAGGTTATTACAGCATACACTAAAGATATAATAAGTAAAGACTTAAAAGGTCTTAAGCATCCTATAGTTATGGATCATTTTAATTTAGCATTGTATGAATTAGAGAATGGTACTACCTTGGAAGAAATGCAGCTAATGTTAATGGATTATGAAAGAAAAGAATTATATTTGGAGTGCGCAGGTATTTATAAAGCTTTGGACTTTATGAACTTTATAACCTTTTATTATTATATAAGGTATGCGTTGGAATATTACAAAATAGATATAGAAACAAATCAATTAGAAATAACGGATGGAATTAAGAGAGATTAAAAGAATAGTGGAAGAGACAACAAACATTGATCTATTAGAAAAGAAACAAAAAAGGGATAATGTATACGCAAGAGCTTTATACTGTAAGATAGCTAAAGAGAAAACAGATAGTACCCTAAAAGAAATAGGAGAGCTAATAAACAAAGATCACTCCACAGTCTTATATGCAATAACAAAAATATTTGAGGAGATAGAATTTTGCGAACCAAGATTGGCTTCTATATATAAAAGCATAATAGGAAATGACTACTTTAAATCCATGGAAGAAAAGTATATTGATATGCTGGAAGAGAACGAACAACTAAAATTAGAGTTAGCAAAGCTACAACAGTTTAGAAACAAATTCAAGTTACCTTTTAAAAACATAAAGAGTTAACAATTAAAGATCTAATGTGTTATTAATATAAGTAGGGCACTCTTGATTAATCAATTTAATTCAAAAGGGGGACCCATATAATAATATAATACTATGGAAGATAATAAGTTAGTAAAAGCTCATGGAGGTAAAAGAGTAGGAGCAGGAAGGAAAGGAAAGTCAGACGAACTAAAGATGATAGAAAGACTAAGTCCTTTAGAAGTTAAAGCTTACAAAGCATTGGAGCAAGGTCTTAACAATGGGGAGTTTAAATACGTTCAGCTATTCTATAACTACTATGCTGGTAAGCCTAAGGAGACAAGAGATGTAACACTTACACAAGAGCAACCTTTATTTGAACTCTAACGCATCCAAATGAATTTTGTAGTAACTACAGCAATAAAGAAATTATCAAAGCTTAAGAAAAGAAAGAAGATCATACAGGGTGGTACCTCAGCAGGTAAGACCTTTGGGATTATACCTTTGCTTATAGATAAAGCTATTAAGAATAAGGATTGCGAGATCTCTATAGTATCTGAATCAGTTCCTCATTTAAGAAGAGGTGCATTAAAAGACTTCTTAAAGATTATGATAATGACCAATAGATTTAGGGATAATCAATTCAATAAGTCTATGCTTAAATATAAGTTCTTAAATGGATCTTATATTGAATTCTTTAGTATAGAGAGTGCGGATAAGTTAAGAGGTGCTAGACGTCATGTATTGTATGTTAACGAAGCTAATAATATTCCTTTCGATGCATACAACCAATTAGCAATTAGAACCTCAGGAGATATATGGATTGATTTTAATCCTACCTCTTCCTTTTGGGCACACACTGAATTAAAGAACAATGAGGATACAGACTTCCTAAAGTTAACCTATCTAGACAACGAAGCCCTACCTGATACTATAGTTAAAGATATAGAGAAAGCAAAAGACAAAGCTCACAAAAGTACTTATTGGAGGAATTGGTGGAACGTTTATGGGTTAGGGGAAATTGGAAGCTTAGAAGGGGCCTGTATAAAAGATTGGCAGGAAAAGCTCTTACCATCCGAAGCTAGAATATTATGTTATGGAATGGATTTTGGTTACAGTAATGATCCGTCAACTTTAATCGCACTTTATAAATATAACAACTCTTATATATTCGACGAGGTATTCTATAAGAAGGGTTTACTTAATTCAGAGATAAGCAATATATTAAAATCCGAAACAGTAAAAGATATTGTTTATGCTGATAGCGCAGAGCCTAAATCAATAGCAGAATTGAATTCCTATGGTCATATGGTTTATCCAACCAAAAAAGGTAGGGACAGTATTATCTACGGAATTAACTTAATTAATCAAAATGAAATATACGTAACGCCTAGAAGCGTAAACTTAATTAATGAACTGCAGAACTACATTTGGTTAACTGATAAAGAAGGTAACACTTTAAATAAGCCATTAGACGCTTTTAATCACTGTATTGATGCGATGCGTTACGCACTTACTTCACAATTAGCAAATCCTCACAAAGGGGAATATCATATCTACTAATGATAGCAAAAGATAAACTTTTACATTTTATTGTTGGTTCCTTTATATCCTTCCCACTAATATTATTCTTTAATTACTACGGATTAATAATTAGTATTTTAATTTTTGCGGCCAAGGAAATAATTTACGATCATGCTTGGGGAAGAGGTAATATGGAATTACTCGACTTTGTTTACTCGTGCGTGCCTGCGATCAAATTTATTATACTATATAACATATAAACGTTAAAGTTTCGTTAAAGTAATATTAACATCGTTGTTAATAAAATATTTGGTCTTATATTTACAATGTAATTAATAACAAGTTATTTGAAATATTGGAGTATAGATTAGGTCAATAAGGGGATAATCAGATTAGCACCTCGTAAAGAACTACAAATTATCTTTTATATAAACATAAAAGGGTTACTAAACTGAAGAAGTGCACATACGAATATGGTAAGTGTAATAAGAAAAAGAAACGCTACTAGTCATACTTTAATATTAATAACTTAAAAAAGCAAAAAAAAAATT
>TARA_R110000744_G_scaffold74350_5_pt1 | contig 29661 bp, 27 predicted proteins | sample TARA_R110000744 | Tara Oceans TARA_R110000744 (sample SAMEA4398083) | marine metagenome | biome: Polar Biome; feature: [DCM] deep chlorophyll maximum layer (ENVO:01000326); material: water (ENVO:00002006), including particulate matter (ENVO:01000060) such as... | depth 36 m | reverse complement strand
CAAGCAAAACACTTAGGTAAAAATCAAGTTAATGTTTTTTAATCCGAAACCATCATTGTTACGTATAACTAGTAATTAATAATTTAATTCCAGTACAAATTGTTTGTAAATTGGCTATAAGGTTAATTATTGTTCAAGGTTAAAGGTAATATCAAAGTTCAAGCATTTGTCCATTATGAATAGTTTAAATAGGCTCTCAGAAGCCATAATTTTTAGTTTGCAGGATTATATTAATAAACGTGGGTTTCGTGCATTAATACACTTTGAACTAGAAGGGTGTTATCAAAAACCTATTGGTAAGAAAATAGATTATAAGCAAGTGAATAAACAATTATTAGCGCTGGGAATTGACGGCGAGGTGGTTGCTGAATATTGGAGTAACCAGTGGGAGTATGTTTCAATTTTTAATGGCCAAAGTCCATTAAAAGAAGCGCAAAACTTGCATCATGCTATTTATTTACTGCCAAAACTTTTTGCTGAACAAGGGGTGACAAAAACTCTGATAAAGCCTGTGGTTTGGGCTGGTGATTATGGCAAGTTAGCTGCTGGATGCGAAAATATTTTTAGTGGCGATAACCGTGCTGTGCACATACCGAACGCGGTACAAATTAATATTAGTGTGCAGGATTTAAACGGCAATAATTTACTTGTCTCGGGTAGTTTTGCTGAATGTTTGCAGCAGCATTTTTTACGCAAAAGTTTAGCATGTTGCTTAATTTATTTGCCGGAAGAAGAAGCTTTTGAGCGTTTAGCGTTAAAGTCGAAATATGGCTTAGCAGAAGAGTTGTGTTCGCCAGTAGATATTTCCGGCGGTCATCAAGGCAGTATTGCCTTATATCGAGATATTGGTAAACACAATCAAAAAATGGGTGTTGAACCATTAATATACGATGATAAAAATAATGTCATTATCAGCGAGAATAATTGGCATAAAACAAGCCGTATTGAGCATAGGTTAGGTGCGTCAAGCGAGCATTATAACCCGTATTTGAACGTGATTTTCGCCTTGTTAAACGTGATTGACGCTATTGATGATGGAGAGCATAACGAACAAGTGCAGAGCGAAGAATATGGGCAATTACCCAACTCGTTACATGACCAACAGCATAATCTGGGTGCGATTACATTATTTGCCAATAATGACTGGTTCAGTCGAAGTATTGATAAAGCTCTCAGTGCGACAAACTATCAAAGCGAAAATAATACTCAGTTAAGCACTGGGCAATTATTAAAAGATAATTATTTAAAACAATTTCAACGGCCTAGTATCATATTTTAAAGCTTTAGCTTTTACTTACTTCGCCAAACTATAATAATATTTAGTGAAGAATACATGATAAATCAATTAAATACGCCAACACTTGATGGCAATTCGACAGTAGAAAAGCGACAAGAATTAGCCGCGTACTTTAAAAATACTTGGTCGACATACGAGTCATTGTTCTCCCTTATTAATAATGACGACGCTTACTTTTTAAGACCAGAGTCGCTAAGACATCCGTTGGTTTTTTATTTTGGACATACAGCGACTTTCTATGTCAATAAATTGATCCTAGGAAAATACATCAATCAACGCATTAACAGCCGATTAGAGGCTATTTGTGCAGTTGGTGTGGATGAAATGAGTTGGGATGATCTCAATAGTGAGCATTATGACTGGCCAAGCGTTGATGAAGTTAGAGGTTATCGTAAGCAAGTATATAACCTAGTATTAAATTTGATTGACACTATGGAGTTGATTTTGCCTATCAAGCAAGACTCGCTAGCATGGATCATTTTGATGGGCTGTGAGCACGAGCGCATTCACCTTGAAACATCATCGGTTATTATGCGTATGTTGCCATTAAAATGGCTAACAAATACTGAACAATGGCAGCCTTGCTTGCATTCATCGGCGGCACCAGAAAATGAATTAATTCCGGTTAAGTCTCAAACCTTATCTTTGGGCAAAAAAGCACAAGACAATACTTTTGGTTGGGACAATGAATATGGTGACCAATCGGTAGATGTTGACGACTTTAGTGCGGCTAAATTTTTAGTATCTAATCATGAATACATGGGCTTTGTTGAAGCGGGCGGCTATCAGTCAAAGCAGTTTTGGTGCCAAGAAGGCCTTGCATGGTTGGAGTTTACTCAAGCTAAAATGCCAAGGTTTTGGTCTTGTAGTGCTGGCCAATATTATCAGCGCAATTTAACAAGCGAAATGCCATTACCGTTAGACTGGCCAGTAGAAGTTAATTGTTTAGAAGCGAAAGCGTTCTGCCAGTGGCGACAAGAAAGTACGACAGGCTGTACTCGTTTGCCCACCGAAGCACAATGGTATTGTCTTAGAGAGCATGTCGCTGGTGATCAACACCAGTGGCAAGAGGTGCCAGGTAATATTAATTTAGCCTACTATGCCTCTTCGTGCCCAGTTAACCAGTACCAAAATGGCGATTTCTTCGACGTTATCGGTAATACTTGGCAGTGGACTGAGTCAGCAATTGATGGTTTCGCTGGTTTTAATGTTCACCCATTATATGATGACTTTTCGACACCAACTTTTGACGGTAAACATAATCTAATCAAAGGTGGTTCTTGGATGTCTACAGGTAATGAAACCTTAGCCTCTTCGCGTTATGCCTTTCGCCGACATTTTTATCAACATGCAGGCTTTCGTTATGTAGTGAGTGATCAACCGAATAATTCACCAGTAACGGTTAATAAATATGAAACAAGTAAAGACATTTGTCAGCAACTTGAGTGCTATTTTGGCACGAATGTCTTGGGTTACGAAAATTACGGCCAGCAAATAGCACATCAAGTGGCAAGTGTAATAGCGGCTGAAAATGCCAGCACTAAGCGTTTACTTAACTTAGGTTGTAGCGTTGGACGCGTAGCATTTGAACTTAGCCAGCATTTTCAACATATAGATGCTGTAGATTTCTCAGCGCGCACTATTCAATATGGCGTGCAATTGCAAACTGGCGCAAGTGTTCGTTATACCAACACTATTGAAGGCGATATTTGCCAATATAATGAAATAACTTTGGCTGACAAGGTTAATAATGTAAATGGTAAGCGGATATTATTCAGTCAAGCTGATGGCTGTAATCTTAAAGATAATTTTGATCACTATGACGTTATTTTGATCCAGCATGCTTTGGAACAAAGCTATGATCCTAAGCGCTTATTGGCTAATGCCGTAAGTCGGCTGAACCCGTCAGGTATACTGATCATTCTTTCTGATTACAACTATAAGTTGCAGACAACAGAAAAATCTAAATGGCTCAGTGGTATGAAAGTTAATGGCGAAAATTTATCAGGTATTGATGCGTTAACCCATCAGCTTAATGCTGACTTTGAAGCGGTTTCTATAAAGGAATTAACGCGAGTTGTTACAGATTCAGCGCGTAATTTTCATTTATCTCACTGTCAGTTCAGTATTTGGCGAGCTAAATAATTTGACTACTTATATGCGCATCAACATGATCATTGACTTAATAATGGATATCTAGTCGGTGCCTACTTACATATTGCCCAAGCACATTGCTTTTAGTCAGAGCCTAGCAAGCTATATTAAATACAATTTAAGTGATTCGACCGCACAAGCTTTGACGCTTGAACAGTTATGTCGGCTAAGTACTGATAGTTTTGATACTGATGCTGCTCGAATTGCTGGTATTAGTAACACACTTTTGAAGTATTCGCCGGTTCAAGGCGATGTGCTTTTGCGGCAAGAAATAGTTAATTTTCATCAAAATTTAAACTGCCATAGTCGAATAATCGATGCTGAAAGCGCCGTAACATTTTGCGGTGCACAGGAAGCACTTTCGGCCATTTATCATACCGTGTTAAGTGCTGGCGACGAAATTATTGTACTAACACCAAGTTATCCTTCTTTGGTGAATATGGCAGAGTCGATGGGAGTCACTGTTAGAGAAATCGCGCTTTGTGCTGAAAATAACTGGCAAGTAAACATTGAAGACTTTAATCAACTCGTGAATGAGAAAACCCGGCTTATTGTGCTTAATTCTCCGCATAACCCAACCGGCAGTACTATTGATACCAATCTCGCCAATCAAATATTGCAATTGGCACAGCAATATCATTGTTATTTGTTAAGCGACGATGTTTCACAAGCAAGCAATTACCACAGTTTAGCTTTAGCGCATCGTTATTTAGATTACCCAAAAAGTATTGTGGTTGGTGTTATGTCTAAAAGCTTAGGCTTAGCGGGAGTTCGTATTGGTTGGGCTATTACGACTAATAATACTTTACGGCATAGTCTCATTGCTATTAAAGCGGTTAATTCTATTTGCTGCTCTAAAATAGATGAAAAATTAGCATGTTTGGCATTAAAAAGTAGTAAAGAAATTTTAGCTCTCAACAATAAAATTATTCTCGACAATATTACGCTTTTCTCGGCACTTATTGCCAGACATCCAGAAAAATTAAGCTGGCAAGCACCTCAGGCTGGCATCCTTGCGCTAGTAGAGGTTAAAAATATTAGCTCAATAACTTCTTGGTCACAAAAACTTGCCAAGCAAAGTGGAATTTTAGCATTGCCAAGTGAGTTGTTCGGGCTTAAGGGGAATTATTTTCGTTTAGGGTTAGGCCAAAGGAGTTTTGCTAAAACATTGGAAGTGTTTGAACGTTTCTTGCTAGAAAACTAATCTGAGTTTAATTCTTGTTAACAGTTAATATTTACTGTGTATCATATCTATATAAATTACATAAATTACATAAATTACATAAGTTGCAGTTTATCCCGAACTTTACCCTGTATAATTTTCGTCATAAATACCAATTTACGCTAGGTTTTTTGACCTTAACTTACGGATACAAGGACACAGTTAGGTTGATTTTCGCCGTATTTAGGCCATTATAGTACGTAGAAAAAGATCATAAAAAAATGACAAACAGCGGCTAAAAACACAAAGAAATGCCAAATTGCATGGCTATACTTTTTATTTTTTCTGACATAAAAAATAGTACCCAAACCATATATAATCCCACCCAAGGCGAGTAAAAACATACCTTCAGGCGCCAGTTTATCGTTTAATTTATGTATAAATGTTAGCGAGATTAAGCCTAGACCTAAATAAGTTGAGAGTGATAATTTTTTATATTTATTACCAAACTTAACCTTAAAAGCGATACCTAAAATGGCTAAGCCCCATATAATTGCCAATATAGGGGGGCCAATGTCATCAGCTAATGTCACTAGCATTAGCGGGGTATATGTTCCAGCAATCAATAGATAAATAGCACAATGGTCGAGTAACTTGAATATGCTTTTTGCCCTTTCATGCAATAACGCATGATAAAGCGTAGAAGCGCTAAATAGCAAAACTAAGCTAGCGCCATAAATGCTAAAACTGACCACCTTAATTATGTCAAGTTGTATCCAGGCTAAAGTCACTAATAGTGTTAAGCCAGCGACGCTAAGTAATGCAGCTAGTCCATGACTCACTGCATTGATAATTTCTTCTGCTACGCCGTATTCTTGAATTTGCACGTTATATATTCCTATTTCAGTGTACACCTGTACGCCGAGTATGATAGCAAACCATAGCTTTGAATACTAGTGGTCTGACCTTTGGTGGTGTTTTCGATGTAAAAGTGGATATCGATGATATTATCGTTAAGAAATAAAATCTGACTTATATTATTGAATTAGTGAATGTTTAGAAGCAGATAGTAACAATATAACGCGCGCTTAGCACAAGGGGTAGGTAGAACTGTAGAGTTTAGTTTTATTTTTTAGAATGACCTAAAGGTTGAGTTTTTATTGTTAAACTCAATAGGTTAAATTCTAATTTGACGAACAATCAACGATAAAATTGCGCTTAAATAAACGAGCGATATATAAGCGCAAATAAGAGCTACAATGCTAGATCGATAACCATTTCACGTAACTCATCTTTTGAAATCGAGTTGTCATGATTTTTATCAAAGCGATTGAATATGGTTTCACACATACGAATGCCTTTATCTTGCAATAAGCAGTCAATCAATTCGACAAATTCACTTCTATTGATGACCCCATCCTTGTCTTCATCAAACACTTCAAATAGTTCATCTACCCACTGATTTAATTCCATCAGTCATCCTCTTATTTGGCGGTTAATTCCTATAATAGACTTTATCGTTATTTTAGGAATATGTGAATGATTAATTCCGTTATTTCGTGTAATTGCATGTTTTAGACCTATTAGCTTATTTTTATAGTGTGAAGAGGTTTAGGGATATCTACTTTATAGGTGTAAAAGGGATGATAAGTAGATAAATTTATAGTTTAAATATCAAATATACTGTGGATACTTAACGCTAAAATTTTTTAGTCTTATTTTACTAATGACGACAGAGTTCTTTATAAACGACTTAGTGTATCTTTTTGGCTGTATTAGCTGATTTTAGCCATTAGAGTATGTTGAAATAAATATATTTTAAAAAAAGTGTAATAAAGTCGAGAAGGATAAGACTAAGCAATCAATATTTTAAAAGGAAGATAAAATGACAATAAATTGGAATAATTTATTTAAAGCCAACGTACTCATTTGGATTATAGGGCTTAGTAACATTAGTTTGGCTGAAAATATTTCAGACCAGCAATTGAAGTTAGAAAGCTGCCATGTAAAGGGCATAAGACAACAAGTACAATGCGGCACCTTAGTGACTCCAGAGAATTATGAAAAACCCGATGGTGTTCAAATTGATATTAATTTTGTTGTCTTACCCGCGATAGATAACAGCAAAGAAAAACTGCCGTTAATGTTCTTAGCCGGAGGGCCTGGTCAGGCAGCGACTGAACTTGCGAGTCATATTTACCGTGGCTTTAATGAAATTAGAAAAACCCGCGACTTGATCCTTATCGATCAACGTGGCACTGGTAAATCTCATGCTTTGCAATGTGAAGATTCATTGGAAGTCGATCCCTACACGAGTCTACCAGAAGACTTTTCAATTGCTGATATTGAGCAATGTATAGCCCAACTTACAGGTGACTTGAGTCAATATAACTCAGAAAATTCAATTCGAGACTTTGACGCGGTTCGATCAGGACTAGGTCATCAACAGGTACATATTTATGGCGGCTCTTATGGTACACGTGCGGGTTTAGTTTATATGCGTATGTTTCCTGCATCGTTAAAGAGTGTGGTACTCGATAGTGTTGGCCCAATTGAAGTGCCTATTGGCTTATTTGGTAAAAGTGCAGAGCAGTCTTTTATCAAACTAATCGAAAACTGCCAGAATGAGACAAGTTGTGCTGCACAATATCCTGAGTTGGCAAAAGAGTTTACCGCCATTACTGATAAATTATTACAAGCACCTGTCACAGTAGAAATTGCTCACCCAAGATTAGGGACCAATACTGCATTTACTATCAGTAATGATAAGTTTATTTCTGCTATCCAGATGCAACTGTATTCAATGGAAACTCGAAGTTTAGTGCCCTTGTTAATTCATCAAGCGTATTTAGGCAACTATAAGCCATTGGCCGGTCTTATCGCACAGGGCGAAGGTGGTATGGGCATATATATAGGTTTGCATTTTAATATTGTTTGTAATGAAGACTATCCAAAAATATCTGCCGACATGAAAGTTGATGACGCTGATAACAGTTTCGCTAAAGGTATGAGTTTAGTGATGGTTGGCAAAGTCTGTTCTGCATGGCCTAGTTATCAACCGAGTAATGAATTTTATCAAACAGTAACCGCTGAAATTCCAACCCTTATTATGTCGGGTGAATTAGATCCTGTAACGCCAGCAAGTAATGGCGAAAAATCCCATGTGAATTTACCTAATAGTCATCACATTATTTCTAAAAACAATGCGCACATAGTGGCTTCTACAGCTTGTGGCATCACAATTGTTAATGAATTTTTAGAAAAACAAGCGCCAAAGGAACTTGATGAGTCATGTCTAGAAGAGATCCCTGACGAGTCATTTATGGTAGGTCTAAATGGTGGCGTAGTACCAGAAGTATCGCCGAGCCCTATGCCAACCGAAGTAAAGGAATAAATCATGATTGAAGTTAATAATTTACATAAAAGTTTTGTGAGTAAGAAAAATACCGTTAAAGCCTTGGATGGCCTATCTTTTACTGCCAAAGATGGTGAAATTACTGGCATATTAGGTCCAAATGGCGCGGGTAAAACCACTTGTTTACGTACGCTTTATGGTTTACTTCGTGCCGATGAAGGCTACGCGACTATTGATGGCATTAAAGTAACAGAGGAGCCGATAAAAGCGAGAAAACTTTTAGGTATTTTTCCCGATAAATTTGGTTTATATGAGCGTTTGACCGCTTATGAACAAATTGACTATTTTGCTAGTATTCATGGCATGAACGGCGCTAATAAGCATGCCGCCATTGAGCAAATACTCTCTGATTTAGAAATGACAGAATTAGCTCACCGAAAAACCGTGGGATTTTCTCAGGGGCAACGCATGAAAGTTACTTTAGCTCAGGCTTTAGTACATCAACCGAAAAACTTTGTACTTGATGAGCCAACCCGTGGTTTAGACGTGATGAGTACACGGATATTGCGTAACCATTTAGCTAAATTCAAAGAAAAGGGTCACTGTATTTTATTTTCTTCCCATGTAATGCAAGAGGTTGCTGCACTGTGTGATCGAGTGATTATTGTTTCAAATGGAAAGTTAGCAGCTCAAGGTACACCACAAGAGTTATGTGATTTAGCGGGAGAAAAATTACTAGAAGAAGCCTTCGTTAAACTCATTGGCTCAGATGAAGGAGTAGCAGCATGATGCAATTGAAAGCCTTGATGGTGAAAGAGTTTAAAGAAGCTTTTCGTGACAGGCGCGCATTAATGGTGGCGATGAGCATGGCATTATTGATGCCAGTTATGATCATGGTGATGTTAAAAGTGGCGATTAAAGAAGCCGTAGATAACCCTGCTGTTTATGTGAAATATAGCGGTGAGCAACATGCACCAAAACTCATCAAAGCACTAAAAGATGAGAACATTTTATCTTTTGTTGACGTGCCTGAAGATGAAGAACGTAACTGGAATGAACGTAACATTGAATTGAGTATTCCAGATACCTTCATTGAAGATATGGCTGCTGGTAAACCAATTGAATTAACCTTACGCGCAGATTACAACGAGAAGTCGTTATCATCGCCTATTCGGCGCATTAAAGATGTTGTCAGCGAGCACTCACTAATTATAGGGTATAAGCGTTTATTAGTGCGCGGCATTGATACGAAATTATTGCAACCCATTAAACTACTTGAACAAGATACCTCACTGCCTAGTAGTAATGCGGTGATGATCTCACTAATCTTAGGTGTCTATTTAATGATGGCGGCTTTTATGTCAGGTTTACCCGTTGCAATTGACTCAAGTGCTGGTGAAAGAGAGCGCAATGTATTGGAAATGTTATTGTGCCAGCCTGTTAGCACCTTAAAAATAGTGTTAGCTAAGTTGAGTTGCGCCAGTTCAATTTCAATTATCTCTATTATCTTAATGTTAGTGCTTACCTCTGTTGCAATGAACTTTGTTGACCTCACAAAAATAGGTGCAAGCTTCAGTATTGATGCCAGTACCTTTATCATTTTGTTGTTGTTATTGGTGCCTATTTGCTTTCTGGCGGCTTCACTACAACTATTATTTGCTTTTCAGGCCAAGAGTTTCAAAGAGGCGCAATCAACGGTGACTATGTTAATAATGGCACCTAGCTTTATACCATTTGCGTTAATGATGATGGATGATAAACCTGCTTGGGTTGAATGGATGCCGATTTCTGGTCAGTCATTGTTAATGGAAGACGTTTTTAAAGGCTTACCTGTAGATTGGAGTGCCTTATTATTTACCAGTGTTGCTACTATCGCGTTAACGGTAGGGTTGGTGTTAATCTTGGCGAAGCGTTTAACCTCTGAAAAAGTAGTTATGTCGCTAAGTTAGTAACGCGTAGTTAATATTGTATAAAATGAATAACCCAGTAGAATTAGCCCTCCAAAAACAAGACTGTTTTCAAACGGCTAAACATAGACTGGGTTATTCATTGAGCAATCAAGAAGTATTTATTAATTGGATTTCTGAACATGAGAAACTCCTGCGTCATATCATTAATGGCTTTGAAGCTGTTCCTGCAATTCAAGAAGAGCTTTTTCAAGAAATAGCCTTAAATATATGGCGAGCTTTACCTAGCTTTCGCTCTGACTCAGCCGTGAAAACTTTTATTGCTCGAATTGCCCATAATGTTTTAGCAACGCATGTGGCTAAAGCGGTTAAAACGGTAAAAACCGAGCAAGCTTTTCAGCCGGTAGATAGCATTCAATCGAGTAATGAACCCGCGGTGCTTGATACATCGATTTGCCCGCAACTCACACCTTATCAGTCACTAGATCAAAACCAAAGACAACAATGCCTTGCCCAAGCCATTCGTCAGTTAAAGCTTGAACAACAACAAGTCATTACCTTGGCACTTGAGGGGATGAGTTATCAAGATATTGCTGATGTGTTAGCGATATCTATTAACTTAGTTGGCGTGAGACTACAAAGAGCAAAGGCAAAAGTGATGCAATTGTTGGAGGCAGTATGAGCGAAGAAAACGATAAAATTAAAATGGCGACCGACAGTGAGCAACGCATAAGTAAAGATGTTTCTACAGAGGCATTGGTCGCTCAAAGTGACAAGCAAAGTGCTGATTCGTCTGAATTACAGGATGATACTTGGGCAGAACTCACTCAAGATTGGCAAACACAACCGACAGTAAAAACAGATGTGCTAGCTTTGGTAAAGCGAACACGGCGCAGAACTATTGGTGCAAAATTTTGTTTCGCACTAAATATTGTGGCAACCATAGCTTTATTTATTGCCTTTATATACGGAATTTATAATGGCGAATGGGGGAAGCCTCTTAATATATATCTTGGGCTCGGTAGCTTACTGTCATTAATTTTCGTGTATTTTGAAACTAAAGTCCGTGTCGCAACATGGTCACAGCTTTGCGACAGTCCTGAAAAAGCCATAGATAATGCGATAGCGAGTAGTAAATCATCAATGCAATACATGTGGATTACAAAAATTTCATTTTTACCTTTTTTACCGCTGATTAATTGGTTTGTGTATACCTCAAGCCAAACAAATAGCAAAGCAGTTTTACCGGCATATTTAATGGCTAATGGCTTTATGGTTATTGTATATATCTTAGTTGACTACCTACATAGGCAACGTAAACAAGAATATCAACAGCTCTTGAAAGTTAAATCACTATAAAATACAGGTTTGTTTATTTTAATGGGATTATGTGCGATATTTTGATTGTTATTCTGTATTAAATTTGTTGTTTTTGCGGTTTTAAGTCGGTATATTAGTTTAGATTATTTGTTGAAGTGAGTGATAAAAGTTTTTATCACTCACTTCAGAGTATATTTGATTGCAAAATGAACTAACAGAACACGGTTTTTGCGTGTACAAATACTTCAAGTTCAGGCAGAATATGCCGCAATTAATTTTGAACTAACGCCACCCCCAGTATTGCTTATAGCAGACTATTTGAGGATAAAACATGTTTACACGTGATATGAATATTGCAGATTTTGATCCAGAACTTTATCAAGCAATGAGCAATGAAGTTGTTCGCCAAGAAGAACATATTGAACTCATCGCTTCGGAAAACTACTGTAGCCCACGTGTACTCGAAGCTCAAGGTTCACAGCTGACTAATAAATATGCCGAAGGTTACCCAGGTAAACGTTATTACGGTGGTTGTGAGTATGTTGATATCGCTGAACAGTTAGCGATTGATCGCGCAAAAGAATTATTTGGCGCAACTTATGCCAACGTGCAACCTCATGCAGGCTCACAAGCAAACTCAGCAGTTTTTCAAGCTTTAGTTACTCCTGGCGGCAAAGTGTTAGGTATGAGCTTAGCGCATGGTGGTCACTTAACTCATGGCTCACATGTTAACTTTTCAGGTAAGTCATACGAAGCTATTCAATATGGTTTACACCCTGAAACTGGCGATATTGATTACGTTGAATTAGAGCGTTTAGCAATAGAGCATAAACCAGAGATGATCATCGGTGGTTTCTCAGCGTTTTCTGGTGTTGTTGATTGGGCGCGTATGCGTGAAATTGCCGACAAAGTTGAGGCATATTTCTTCGTCGATATGGCGCATGTTGCCGGTTTAGTTGCAGCAGGTTTATATCCTAACCCAGTACCACATGCACATGTTGTAACGACGACTACACATAAAACATTAGCCGGCCCACGTGGTGGTTTAATCGTTTCTGCTTGTGATGATGAAGCAATTTATAAAAAATTGAACAGCGCTGTATTCCCTGGTGGTCAAGGTGGACCATTAATGCACATTATTGCTGCGAAAGCCGTGGCATTTAAAGAAGCATTAGCACCAGAGTTTAAAGTTTATCAGCAAAACGTATTAGATAATGCCAAAGCTATGGTTGCAGTATTACAAGAGCGTGGTTACAAAGTTGTTTCTAACAGCACTGAAAACCATTTATTACTCCTTGATCTTATTGATAAAGATATTACCGGTAAAGATGCAGATGCCGCGTTAGGTCGTGCTCATATCACAGTAAATAAAAACTCTGTGCCAAATGACCCACGTTCACCATTTGTAACTTCTGGCCTACGTTTAGGTACTCCAGCAATTACTCGTCGTGGTTTTGGTGTTGAAGAAACAAAAATAACCACTGGCTGGATTTGCGATATTTTGGATGATATTGAAAACGAAGACGTTATCGCTAAAGTTCGCGTTGGTGTTAGTGAGCTTTGTGCTCGCTTCCCTGTTTACAAGTAATTAATTTTAGCAATAAAAAAATCTTGTCATTACTTTATTAAACGTAAAGTAATAACCTAAAATGGCCACTTTCGTGGCCATTTTTTTTAGCTGGTTTTTATTTGGTAAGATATTTCGCTAAATGAACTTTTTTCAATTAAAATATCGTGATTAAATTGTTCATGACCCATTAACTTCGGAACTCATCAATGTATTGTCCTTTTTGTTCAGCCAACGATACTAAAGTTATCGACTCTCGTTTAGTGTCAGATGGTCATCAAGTTCGTCGTCGTCGTGAATGCTTAGCATGTCATGAAAGATATACCACTTTTGAAAGTGCCGAATTAGTAATGCCACGCATCATTAAGCGAGATGGTTCCCGTGAACCATTTAATGAAGATAAAATGCGTAATGGCTTATTGCGCGCATTAGAAAAAAGACCCGTGAGCACAGAAGAGATGGAGTTGTCGATTAATAAACTTAAATCACAACTGCGGGCAACTGGCGAGCGCGAAGTGTCGAGTGAAATGCTCGGTACTATTATCATGGAGCAACTAAAGAGTTTAGACAAAGTAGCTTATATTCGCTTTGCTTCTGTATATCGTTCATTTGAAGACATTAAAGAATTTGGTGAAGAAATCGCACGTCTAGGCGATGATGAATAATAACCGTAATACTTAATCTAGAGTGGCTTAATGAGCAATTTTTCGTTAAAAGATCATCAATTTATGCAGCGTGCCATTTGTTTGGCAAAGCGTGGTCACTTTACCACGTCACCTAACCCTCGAGTGGGTTGTGTTATCGCACTAAATGGCGAAATTGTTGGTGAAGGTTTTCACAAAAAAGCAGGGCAAGGGCATGCCGAAGTTCATGCGCTAAAACAAGCAGGCAGCAAAGCTAGAGGTGCTACCGCTTATGTCACGCTAGAGCCTTGTAGTCACTTCGGTTTAACGCCTCCATGCGCAGAAGCGTTGATTAAAGCACAAGTTAGTCATGTTATTGCCGCTATGGTTGATCCCAATCCAAAGGTGTCGGGGCGTGGCCTAGAACTATTAGCCGCTGCGGGAATATCCACACAATTCGGTTTGCTTGAACAAGATGCAAGAGCATTGAATCCTGGCTTTATTCAGGTAATGACCAAAAAATTACCTTATGTGCGCTGTAAATTAGCGGCAAGCCTAGACGGAAAAACTGCTATGGCCAGCGGTGAAAGCCAATGGATAACGTCTCCCGAAGCACGCGCAGATGTTCAACGCCTCAGAGCACAAAGCTGTGCAGTTATTTGTGGCGCGGAGTCAGTTATTTTTGACGATGCCAGAATGAATGTCCGTTGGGGTGCCTTAGGGGCGCTTAAAAAAAGTTATGCAGAAGCCGATGTTAGGCAGCCTGTTCGGATTATTATTGATGGTAAAAATCGTTTAACACCGGATCTCGCTATCTTTAAAACAGCAAGTAAAATATTATTAATTCGACATGCTATTGAAAATAGCCAAACTTGGCCGCATTTCGTAGAACAAGTCACAATTTCTAAAGCTGTAGATAGTGAATATGTCGATCTAAGCCTATTATTAGCTTATTTGGCCCAACAAGGGTTGAATGACATATTAATTGAGTCAGGTGCTAAACTAGCGGGTGCGTTTATTAGCGCAAACTTAGTGGATGAGCTAGTGCTATACCAAGCACCAAAACTGATCGGCAGTGATGGTAAAAGTTTAGTGAGTATGCCATCAATAATACAGTTATCAGAGGCTAAGGGTCTTGATATTAGTGATGTGCGTATGGTGGGTAAAGATATCAGGATAACGGCAAAGTTTAGCCATAAGCGCAAGGCCTGATTGACGATCTATTGGCAGTATAAATAATAATTCATAAGCTATACAGACGACGAGAGACATTATGTTTACAGGGATAATAGAAGCCGTAGGGCGTTTAAGAGCGATTAATAGCTCAGGTGACGGCGCGCGCGTCACCATTGATACGGCAACATTAGACTTATCGGATGTTAAATTAGGTGACTCAATTGCCACCAATGGTATTTGCCTTACGGTTATTGCGCTCGATAACGCTAGCTTTAGCGCCGACGTTTCCAGTGAAACCTTAACGCGTACCGGTTTAGCACATTATAAAATGGGTGATAGCGTCAATCTTGAAAAGGCGATGTTACCTACTACGCGATTTGGTGGACACATGGTCTCAGGTCACGTTGATGCAGTGAGTGAAATTAGCGCTATCGAGCATAAAGGCAATAGCATCGATTACTGGTTAACTATGCCAGCAGAATTATCAGCATATATTGCCGAAAAAGGCTCAGTGACTATTGATGGCACAAGCTTAACGGTAAACAGTTTAAGCGATGATAAATTCCGTTTAACGATTGTGCCACATACCACAGACCAAACAATTATCAGTAAATACCAGGTAGGCACGAAAGTTAATCTTGAAGTTGATTTAATTGCCCGCTACATAGAAAGATTACTTACCAAGCAAACAGCCGACAAGCAAGATGAGTCAGGTGTTACGCATGCGTTATTAGCGCGCAACGGTTTTATTAAATAAAAGAGGTTTTCATGAATTTACACACGCCAGAAGAGATTATCGACGATATAGCTCAAGGTAAAATGGTCATCTTAATGGATGATGAAGATCGCGAGAATGAAGGTGACTTCATCATGGCGGCAGAAAAAGTTACGCCAGAAGCCATTAACTTTATGGCAACTCACGGTCGTGGCTTAATTTGTATGCCAATGTCGGCAGAGCGTTGTAAGCTTTTAAAATTACCGTTAATGGTTGATAAAAATGACGCTCAGTTCACTACCAATTTCACTGTTTCTATTGAAGCAGCTGAAGGGGTTACTACAGGAATTTCTGCTGCCGATCGTGCCACGACTGTTTTAGCCGCTGTTGGCAAAAATGCCAATCACAATTCTATTGTACAGCCGGGTCATATTTTCCCTTTGATTGCTAAAGATGGCGGCGTGTTAAACCGTGCCGGACATACTGAAGCCAGTGTAGATTTAGCACGTTTAGCTGGCCTTAAAGCCGCTGCGGTTATTGTTGAAATTTTGAATGCAGACGGCACCATGGCGCGTCGCCCAGATCTAGAAATTATTGCTGAAAAACATGGCATTAAAATGGGGACTATTGCGGATTTAATTGAATATCGTAATGCTAACGAAACGACCATAGAGCGTATATCACAATGTAAATTGCCGACCGAATTCGGTGATTTTGAGTTAACAGTATTTAAAGATACCATAGACGGCCAAGCGCATTTTGCCTTAACTAAAGGTGAAATTAAGCCTGAAGAGCCGACGTTAGTGCGTGTGCATTTAGAAAATACTTTTAAAGACTTATTGTTTAGCCAGCGTGAAAGCGTTGCGAAATGGCCAATGGCTAGTGCCTTGGAAAAAATTGGTAAAGAAGGTGGGGTATTAGTCTTGTTAGGTAAGCATGAGTCACCTTTAGAGCTTATCGCCCAAGTGCAAAAGTACGCTAAGCTTGACGCCGGTGAAACAGTGAAAGAAGTTAAACGACATGTTGGTTCACGCAATGTCGGTGTTGGTTCGCAAATTTTAGCTAATTTAGGTGTCAGTAAAATGCGCTTATTAAGCTCACAAACAAAATATCATTCACTGTCAGGCTTTGGTTTAGAAGTGGTGGAATATATCGCTGATTAAACGATCTTTTGTCAGGAAGTAAGCGCACTATTCCAAGTGCTATAAACCTGATAGATATATACAGTATGAAAAATATAAAAAGCGATTTGAAGTGATTCAAATCGCTTTTTTGATCAGGAGCTTCAGTTACGAAAGCATGTAATTTTAATTGCTATTAAAGCACCGGCGACTTTCTATGTAATGTCGATTGCTCATAACCGTAAGCGACCTCTATCAACTTACCTTCTTGCAATTTACCTGAAAACATTGATAAGCCAACAGGTAAACCATGAACATACCCCATAGGCACCGTAATATGAGGGTAACCAGAAATAGCTGCAGCAGAAGAAGCTGCGCCTAAATAATGGTCACCGTTTATCCAATCAGTTTTCCAAGCTGGGCCAGTTGTTGGTGCAATAATCAAATCAAGTTTATGTTTAGCCAAAAGAGCATCAATGCCCTCAGCTTGAGTAGATTTTTTTGCCAACTGTAAAGCTGCGAGGTACCTATCATCAGTAAGCGGTCCTTTAGCTTGTGCCATTTCAAAAATTTCTTGTTTAAAATAAGGCATTTCTTTATCGGCGTGAGCAAGATTAAAGGCGATTAATGCTTCAAGTGATTTCGGGGTATGATCATCAGTACCTGCAAGATAAGCATTTAAACCATGTTTAAATTCGTATAGCAGGACTTCAAATTCAGCGTCGCCCCAGACATCGGAATTGGTGAAGTTAGTTGAATCGACAATAATTGCCCCTTGAGCTTGTAGGTCAACAATAGCTTGTTCAAATACTGCATCAAGTTGACCGTGATAACCCATAAGATTGCGTGCAACACCAATTCGCTTACCTTTAATGCCGTCAAGCTTTAAATGACTCATATAATCAGTAGGTGCAGAAAGTGCAGCGTTATCATCGGCGTCGACAGCGGTTAACGCTGAAAGTAGCATTACCGCGTCAGTTACTGAGCGGGCCATCGGGCCAGCAGTATCTTGACTATGAGCAATAGGAATAATACCGTCACGACTTATTGTGCCTAAAGTAGGCTTAATACCAACAATACCATTTATCGCCGATGGGCAAGTAACAGAGCCGTCTGTTTCTGTACCAACCGCCAGTAAAGCTAAATCTGCTGCAATGGCTACGCCAGAGCCGGCGCTTGAACCACATGGGCTTGTAGTAAGGTCGTATGGGTTTTTACTTTGCCCCCACAGACCACTCCAACCACTTGACGAAGAGGTTGATCGAAAGTTTGCCCATTCGCTTAAATTTGTTTTACCTAAGATAATCGCCCCAGCATTTTTAAGTTGCTGAACCAAAAAGGCATCATCTTTCGGGTAGTTATTTTTTAACGCCCATGAGCCAGCAGTATTGGCCATGCCGTCAATCGTATCGATGTTATCTTTTAATAAAACAGGAATGCCATGCAGCGCTCCGACTTTTCCTGATTTTTTATAAATTACATCAAGCTCTTGTGCTCTTTTAATTGCGTTTTTATTGAGCTGAACGACAGAGTTGAGCTGTGGTCCTTTAGCATCAATTCTGGCGATTCGGTCTAAGTAATAGTTGACCAAGGCTTCACTGGTTAGCTGTTTATCTGCCATCATGTTGTGAGCTTTAATAACCGTTAAGTCTTGGAGTGTTATGTTATTTTGAGAGTAGACTGATAGGGGATAGAGCAATACCAGCGTTATAAATCTAAGGACGTTTTTCATGGTGATTCTTTTGTTATTATTTGTGCACTTATATAACGTGAAAAAAGCTGATTTGTCTAGCCTGAAGATTAAGCTTTGTCGTTAAGAGGAGAGGGTAACTGCAAACAATATTTGACGATATTCTTAGGGCTATTGTTTAGTTTTAAATAAATTCAAAACTAAACAAGGGGGAGAAGCCACTTGTTTGTCAAATGGCGTTTTAATATTACTAGTCGCTAATTAACGTTTGTTAAAGCGTAATAAATTGATTGATTTTATCTATAATGCCACTCGCATCTAGCCCTAGTTCTTGATGGATTTCTGCTTGAGTACCGTGTTTAATAAAACTGTCTGGTAAACCTATATTGAGAATTTTTTTCGCTATACCTTGACTTAAAATATACTCATTTACACCAGAGCCAGCACCACCAGCAATAGCATTATCTTCAATCGTAACAATACAGTCGTGACTGCTACATAATGTTTTGATGAGTTCTTGATCTAACGGTTTAACAAATCGCATATCGACTAACGTGACATTTAGCGTGTCAGCGGCTATTTTCGCTTGTGTTAATGTACTACCAAAATTGAGCACTGCCACTTTAACTTTAGTATCGCCATTTTGGTCGATTTCACGAATCACATTAGCTTTACCCAGTGCAATGGTTTCATTAACGCCTGGTAACTCAGCGCCATTACCACTGCCACGAGGGTAACGCACGGCCGCAGGTGTATTTAACTGATAACCGGTATTTAACATGAGTTGGCATTCACGTTCGTCAGACGGCGTCATGATCGTCATATTAGGAATACAGCGCATAAAACTTAAATCAAATGCGCCTTGATGAGTCGCACCATCTGCGCCGACAATACCAGCTCTATCGATGGCAAATAAAACCGGCAAATTCTGAATAGCAACATCATGAATAAATTGATCATATCCGCGCTGTAAAAAACTCGAATAAATAGCAACAACGGGTTTTTGTCCACCAATAGCTAAACCTGCCGCAAAGGTCACGGCATGTTGCTCAGCGATAGCAACGTCATAATATTGTTTAGGGAAACGTTGGCTAAATTGCACCATGCCTGAACCTTCACGCATCGCTGGCGTAATGGCAGCTAGTTTTGAGTCTTGTTCTGCAACTTTACATAACCAATCGCCAAATATTGCCGAATAAGTAGGTAAGCTTGGCGCACTTTTAGGTAGGCTAGTTTCTGTGTGATCAAACTTTGGCACCGCATGGTACTTTATCGGATCTTGCTCAGCCTGTTGATAGCCTTTACCTTTTTTAGTAGCAATATGAAGTAATTGTGGTCCTTTAAGGTTACGCATGTTGGTGATGGTATCGACTAAGCCATTAACATCATGACCATCAATTGGGCCAATATAGTTAAAGCCTAGCTCTTCAAAGAAGGTACTTGGCACGACCATGCCTTTTAAATGTTCTTCTGCACGACTGGCTAATTCTTTGATCGGTGGAATATTCTTAAGTATGCGCTTACCACCTTCACGAATGCCGGTATATAGGCTTCCAGAAAGCATTTTTGCTAAATGATTGTTTAAAGCACCGACATTTTCTGAAATCGACATTTCGTTATCGTTTAAAATAACCAACATATCTTTTTTGATATCACCAGCGTGATTTAATGCTTCAAATGCCATGCCGGCTGTCATTGCACCATCACCAATTACGGCAACAACCTTGCGATTTTTTGCTTCTTGTTCAGCTGCAACAGCTAAGCCTAAAGCTGCAGAAATTGAGGTGCTTGAGTGACCGACGCTGAGTACGTCGTATTCACTTTCTTCACGCCATGGAAATGGATGCAAGCCGTCTTTTTGTCGAATAGTGTGCAATTGGTCACGTCGGCCAGTAAGTATTTTGTGCGGGTACGCTTGGTGTCCAACATCCCAAAGCAGGTGGTCAAATGGTGTGTTATAAACATAATGTAAGGCAACAGTTAATTCAATTGTGCCTAAGCCTGAGGCAAAGTGACCGCTACTTTTACTGACTGAATTTAACAGATAACGTCTTAACTCTTCACTGGTTTTTGTTAATTGCTTTTGATCTAATTTTCGTAAATCATCCGGACAATTGATGTTGGCCAGTAAAGGGTATTTAGCTAGGTTTATAGTCATATTATTCTATTAAATTTAAAAGTTAATTTTTGCGGCTGACAATAAAAGTCGCAAAGTCGGATAAGCTTTGTGTATTGTAGGGCAAAGTGGCTAAAGCTTGAAGCGCTTGTTGATATAAGTTTTCTGCTTTTTCTTGTGCGCCTTGTAAACCTAGTAGTGCAGGGTAAGTACTTTTATTAGCGGCAAGGTCAGAACCTGCTGGTTTCCCAAGTTCTTCTTCAGTCGATGTTATATCAATAATATCATCACGCACTTGGTAAGCTAAGCCCATAAGCTTCGCATATAGGGCTAACTGTTCTTTATCTAATGCTGTTGCTTGATTACTGCACTCTGCAGCCATTTTTACCGAAGCTTCAAGCAAAGCCCCTGTTTTTAATGAATGTAAGTTTTCTAATTCTGCCAGCGTAATAGCTTTATCGGTTGCGGCTAAATCTAACGCTTGGCCACCGCACATACCTTGATAACCAGCGGCATTGACTAAGTAGCGTAATAAATTAATACGCTTAGCATCAACGGCCTTTGAAAAATCGTGGTTAGCAATAATATCAAAAGCTAGCGTTTGTAAACTATCACCGGCGAGAATTGCAGTCGCTTCATCAAAAGCTTTATGGCAGGTCGGTTGACCGCGGCGCAAGTCATCGTCATCCATTGCAGGTAAGTCGTCATGTAATAGAGAATAAGCATGAATACATTCTATTGCCGCTGCAACACCATCGATATCGCCTTGTTCTGCATCTAATGTTGCGCCAGTGATATACGCCAAATAGGGGCGCATACGTTTGCCACCAATGAGTAAGCCGTATCGCATGGCATCTAATAATTTCTCATCGTTAATGGCTAAGCTTTCGAGTTTTTTACCTAGATAATCATTAATGCGAGTTTGTACATCATCAATATATGCAAGTTTAGTCACTGCTGTTCGTCTCGTTAGTATTAAATTTTTCTAACTGGGCTTGGCCGTTTTTTTCTAGCAAAATATTAATTTGCTGCTCGGCACTTTTAAGCTTTTCTTGGTTGTGTTGGCTCAGATGTAGGCCACGTTCAAACAAAGCCATTGAGTCTTCAAGATTAAGATCCCCTTGCTCTAAATTTTGCACAATTGTTTCTAATTCAACTAATGATTCTTCAAAGCTTAAATTTTCAATTTTTTTTCTGGCCATGGACTTTTTTTAGCGTGATATGAACTCTAGGCGCAAACTTACCTTAGCTGGGGCGCTGGGTCAATTAATGATGAATTTTTGCTGATATAGACAATATTCCTATTATCTTCTTAAGTTATTGACAATATGGGCGATAATAGAGCTATAACTAAAAATATAAGTATTCGCGTAAGACCTATTCATCAGGTATTATCAGAATAGTAATACCAACAGAGCTAAGTAAGTGAACAAGTCTAAGTAATATAAATATTCAAGATGAAGGCGTTTGATTGAGCAATAGCGGGCTATTGGGATTGAAAGTAACGCAGATATTGGAGCTTTAAGTTACCTTAAGATGTTCGATTATTTATTTGAGTTGGTATCAGTATATCTAAGAAAATTTATCGGAGGCATTTGTGGATTTAGCAACGTTAATAGGCATAGTTGGTGCAATAGGGTTACTGATTATGGCGATGTTACTCGCTGGTGACATAGGTATGTTTGTCGATGTTCAGTCGGTTATTATTGTATTTGGTGGCTCAATTTTTGTTGTCTTATCCAATTATAACTTAGGCCAGTTTTTCGGGATCGGGAAAATTATCGGCAAATCCTTCATGTTTAAATTAGAAAAGCCTGAAGAGTTAATTGAAAAATCAGTTGAAATGGCAGACGCCGCTCGCAAGGGGGGATTTTTAGCCTTAGAAGAAGCTGAAATTTCTAATGCATTTATGCAAAAAGGTGTCGATATGCTAGTCGATGGTCATGATGCAGATGTGGTAAGAGCGACCATGCAAAAAGATATTGATCTTACGACCGAACGTCATGAAACGGGTTCTAATATGATGATGGCATTAGCCGACGTTGCACCCGCTATGGGTATGATAGGTACGCTGATTGGTTTGGTTGCTATGTTATCCAATATGGACGACCCTAAAGCGATTGGACCCGCAATGGCGGTTGCACTATTAACCACGTTATACGGCGCGTTTTTAGCTAACGTTATTGCGATACCTATCGCGAATAAATTAAAGCTACGTTTGGCAGAAGAAAAAATGAATCAAGAATTAGTGCTTGATGCAGTTTTAGGTATTCAAGATGGCCAAAACCCGCGTGTTATTGAAGGTTTATTGAAGAACTACCTTGCTGAAGGTAAGCGAGTTGTTGATACCACCGAAGAGTAGCGGGAGTAAATTATGGCAGATAAATGTAAATGTCCACCCCCAGGGCTACCAGCATGGATGGGAACATTCGCCGATTTAATGTCGCTGTTGATGTGTTTTTTCGTCTTACTTTTATCATTTTCAGAAATGGACGTTCTAAAGTTTAAGCAAATTGCTGGCTCAATGAAGTTTGCTTTTGGTGTGCAAAACAAAATAGAAGTGAAAGATATTCCTAAAGGTACCAGTATTATCGCTCAGGAGTTTCGTCCCGGTAAACCTGAACCAACCCCTATTGAAGTTATTCAGCAACAAACGATGGAAATGACCCAACAAATGTTGGAATTTCAAGCAGGTGATGAAACCGAAGCTGGCGGGCGTCAAGAGCAGCGTGGCGCTGAGCGAGGTGGTCAATCACAAAGTACCGCAGATGAAATGGCAGAACAAGCAATACAGCAAGCAAAAGAAGAGCTAGAGCAAGCGTCACAAGAAGAAGTGAACGAGCTAGTGAAAAAAATTGCAGAACAATTAGAAAAGCAAATACAAGACGGTGCCATTGAACTAGAGTCACTGGGCCAGCAAGTTATTATTAGAATACGCGAAAACGGTTCATTTCCATCAGGTTCGGCATTCTTACAGCCGCAATTTAAACCTATTATGCGAGAAATTGGTTTGTTATTAAATACAGTGCCGGGTGAAATAATGATTTCTGGTAATACTGATAATCAAGGTATCAGTTCTGAGCTATTTACCTCTAATTGGGACTTATCAAGTAAACGTGCAGTAGCTATAGCACATGAAATTATTAAAGTACCTGGGTTTGATCAATCACGTTTGCTTGTCGTTGGTCATGCAGATACGCGACCTTTAGTGCCTAATAATAATCGCCTAAATCGCCGTCGTAATCGTCGTGTTGAAATTGCGATTAATCAAGGGAAAGCGAAAGAAACAGAACCAATTTCCATCCGTTAACTATAATTAATGGCCTTGCAGTGAAGCAAGCTTAAGTGAGGAGTACAAATGATGTACTCCTTTTTTTATGGCTGTGCTTAATATATAATGCGCGCCATTCTAGGTGTGGGTATTATTGTTAATGAAATTTATTGTTAAGTTACAGGCTGAAATTACGATTAAAAGCCGTCCGGTGCGTAAGCGTTTTACTAAGATTTTAGAATCGAGTGTGAAAAATGTTTTACGTCGAGTTGATGATCAAGTCACAACGCGCATGAACTGGGACAATATTGAAGTAAATACAGCCAACAACACGCCAGAAAACCGTTTGAAATTGATCGAAACATTAAAGTCAATTCCAGGTATTCCGATGTTTCTTGAAGTGCAACAAACAGATTTTACCGACTTGCACGATATTTATGAAAAAACTTTAGCTGTGCATGCTAAAAACATTGAGAATAAAACCTTTTGTGTTCGAGTAAAACGTACCGGTAAGCACGATTTTAACTCTATAAAAGTGGAACAATATGTGGGTGGTGGCTTAAATCAGCAGGTTGAGTCTGCTCGAGTTAAGTTAACCAAACCAGATGTTACGGTTTATTTAGAAATTAAAAATGAAAATTTATTTATAGTAACTGAACGCCATAAAGGGATGGGCGGTTTCCCAATTGCCACACAAGAAGATGTTTTATCGCTTATGTCTGGTGGTTTTGATTCAGGCGTTGCTAGTTACCAAATGATAAAAAAAGGGGCTCGTACCCATTATTGCTTTTTTAACTTGGGTGGTGACGCGCACGAAGTTGGTGTTAAGCAGGTTAGCTATTATTTATGGGATAAGTTTGGTGCTTCTCATCGAGTGAAGTTTTTTGCTGTAGATTTTGAACCTGTCGTAGCTGAAATCTTAGAAAACATTGAAAATGGGCTCATGGGCGTTGTGCTTAAACGTATGATGATGCGAGCGGCTGAAAAAATAGCTGCAAAAATGGGTATTCAAGCGCTAGTCACTGGCGAAGCAGTAGGGCAAGTATCTAGTCAGACATTAACTAACTTGAATGTAATTGACCGTGTTACCGAAACCTTGATTCTACGACCATTAGTTGCATACGATAAACAAGATATTATTGATATAGCACGCCAAATTGGGACTGAAGATTTTGCTAAAACTATCCCAGAATACTGTGGTGTTATTTCTAAAAAACCGACAGTAAAAGCGGTATTGTCAAAAGTTGAGGCAGAAGAAGCTAATTTTGATTTTGCAATTCTCGATAAAGTCATTGCTGAGACTCGTATATTTGATATTCGTGACATTGGCAAAGAAAGTGAAGCCGAGATTCATGCTGTTGATACCTTGGATAATATTCCTGCTAATGCGGTAGTACTCGACATTCGTAGCCCTGAAGAAGAAGATGATAATCCATTAGACCTTGAAGGGGTAGAAGTGGTGCACTTACCTTTTTACAAGCTAACGACTCAGTTTGGCGACTTAGATAAGTCTAAAGATTACTTACTTTATTGCGACCAAGGTGTCATGAGTAAACTTCAGGCACTGTATTTATTAGGTTCAGGCTTTACCAATGTTAAAGTGTATCGCCCTTAAGTCATAACACTTATTTAAAGCTAAAAAGCCCATAAACAAGCAATTGTTTATGGGCTTTTTTAATGCATAAAATTATTGTTATGATACTTGTAAAGCTTTGACTTGCTGCACTAGCATTTCATTTTTAGGTACAAGGATGCCTGATTTTTTAGCCAAAGTGACGATATAGCCATTAATATAATCAATCTCAGTTTTACGTTTCTGTAAAATATCACTGCGCATTGAAGAGCAATTTTTGGCCGTTTTTTTCGCTACCTGCATTATTTTCTCTTGCAACTCATTAAAGTCAAATTTAACATTTTCATAAGCTGCAACAGTAATAATCTCTGAAATTAATTCCGTAATTATGGGGTTGAATTTTTTATTAAGTAGCTGACCGTTATCAATATTCTCAACAGCGGTTAGTGGGTTAATAACACAGTTTATAGCTAATTTAAGCCATTGCTTTGTTTTGATGTCATTGGTAAATGTTAATGTTGGTAACGCTTGTTCAAGTGTAGAAGTGATATTAGCGCGCATTAATGGTGAAATTTCCCCATGTATCGAACCTAAATCACAGTGGCCTAACCCGGTATGTTGCGCATGAAAAGGACTATTGATTTTACAGCCATGAGTCGTCAGTATCGTTAAACAAGGTTGCTGAAGACCTGCTAAATTCTGGTATGCTCCCATACCGTTATGACAAAAAACAATGATGACATGAGGTGATATTTTGTTTTTTAATGCTTCTATAGCGGCATTTACCTGATACGACTTTACGCAAATTAATATTAATTCTGCATCAATAAACGCCGCGTTATCAGCGACCATTAATGAAAGTTCATGGCTTTGTTGATTAATATCAGTAAAGCCATAATGGCTGGGAATAAATGTTGTTCTGGATGAGCATAACAAGCTGACTGTATTTTTCGGAGACTTTGCCAAATGATGATACCAGAGCAAACCGATAGCACCTTGGCCAATAATAACAATATTCACTTTACTGCCTTATTGCTAGAGCGGTTGCGGTACATCAAAATCGACCATCTTATAATGCCAAACAGTGCTATACCGATCAAATCAGAAATAAAGTCACTAACCTGAGCACTACGAAAACCCAAGTAATATTGCCCTAATTCCGTTAGTACGCCATAAAAGGCAACGGTTAACATAGTATTAAATAATGGCAACTTTAAAATACTGTGTAGTACCCAAGTCAAACAAAAGAAGCTAATAATATGACCAATAGAGTCGATTTCTGTACTGCGAAAAACTACGCGCCTAAAATCGTTAGAACTAAAGTAAAGGCAGAAGAATAGTAGGACAATAATAGCTAGAATTGATAAATGATAGCGACTTTTCATTGAGGTGTTTTTAGTGCACTTGCCGAAATAAGGTGGCATTAATCATATCAGGGCTCAGCAAGTAAAACTATCACTGTTCTTTTATGTTAAAGGCTTTAAATGAAGCCAATTATTGAGTCTGAGTAGTATTCCCTAGATAAAGCGGGTTATTTGTTATCTTCAGCATTGGTATTAATTTCATATATTGATAATATATGCTCAATTTTTGCTAGATAGAGAGTCATCATGCCTTCAATGGATATTGTTTCCGAAATTAATTTGGAAGAAGTTAGAAACGCAACTGAAAATGCCAACCGTGAGTTGTCGACTCGATTTGACTTTCGGGGTGTAGACGCAAGCTTTGTTTGGAAAACTCCAACCGTTACGATGAAGGGCGATTCAGATTTTCAATTAAAGCCAATGGCTGATGTACTGCGTAGCCAGTTAGCTAAAAGACATATTGACGCCAAAGCGTTAACACTTAGTAGTATTGAGCACACAGGTAAAAACTTCAGCCAAGAGGCGACTTTTAAAGAAGGAATAGAGCAAGCTGTGGCTAAGAAAGTTGTTAAACTGATAAAAGACAGTAAGTTAAAAGTGCAAGCCTCTATTCAAGGTGAGCAAGTTCGCGTTACTGGTAAAAAACGTGACGACTTACAAGCCGTAATGCAGTTACTGAGAGAGACAGAGTTAGAGCAGTCATTTCAGTATAATAATTTTAGAGATTAATTCGATTATTATTTATCATTAGTGTCGAATTTAAAAAGAGGCCTTAGCCTCTTTTTTGTTTTTAATGTCATAGATTGCGGTATAACGAGTGAATATAAGTCGACTGTAATTTAACCAGTAATGAAATGTTTACGATGAAAGCATAGATTAAAAGCACTTTCCTGATGATTTTTACTAATAAACGCTGTTTTTTTCTTAATACTTTAAGTAAATTAACTTATTCAAATAATAATAATGATGATTATAAATGGCTGCTTCTAGAGGTGCGTTCAGTTCTCGTATAGGTTTTATCATGGCTGCTGCGGGTTCTGCCGTGGGGTTAGGTAATATATGGGGTTTTCCAACACAAACAGCAAGCAATGGCGGCGCCGCTTTTGTGCTGGTTTACTTAGTGCTTGCTTTTTGTTTAGCATATCCCGCTTTTATGGCTGAGTTACTAATTGGGCGTTATGGCCAAGCCAATGCGGTGACGTCACTACAAAAAATATCTCGAAATTTATTGCACAAACGCTTTGCTTTTGTCGTCGGTTTTGGCGGTATTATTTGTGCTGCCTTGATTTTAAGCTTTTATGGGATTTTAGCCGGTTGGATGATGTCGTTCGCGATTGAGCCCATTACCACTTTATTAGGCTTTAATGAAGCTTCAAGCTGGCTAACGTCACAATCGATGGAGCGTAACTTAGTTTTTACCGCTTTATTTATGATGCTGACTATCTCGATTATTCGCCGAGGTGTAGAGCAAGGTATTGAAAAATGGTCTAAACGCTTAATGCCAATGTTGATAGGCTTGTTAGTTTTACTCATTATCTATGTCTTTACTTTAGAGGGGGCAAAAGAAGGCTTTGAGGCTTATTTAAATCCTGATATTTCTCGGGTATTTGAGCCCGACTTATTGATCAGCGCTTTAGGGCAGGCATTCTTCTCGCTGTCGTTAGGGACAAGTGTCATGGTGATTTATGGTTCTTATATTTCTAAGAAAGAAAATTTAGTTACTTTAGGCGCGCAAGTTACCCTTATTGATGTATCAATCGCATTTTTAGCGGGTTTATTAATCATTCCATCAATGTATGTAGCTCAGGCACAAGGTGTCGCTATTTTCGATGCAGAGGGGGGGCTTATTTCTGGTCCAAATTTGGTTTTTGATGTCCTACCTACTTTATTCAATGGTATGGGCTCTATTGGTTTATTTGTTGGCTTTGGCTTCTTCATATTAATGTCTATTGCCGCGCTAACATCGAGTATTTCAATGTTAGAAGGACCTGTTTCTTTTGTTGTAGAGCGCCATAATATTGCACGGAAAAAAGCGACGACCTTTATTGGTATAGGTATTTTCATGATAAGCGCATTAATCGTGCTTAATTTTGATGCGCTCTTTGGTTTGGCTATTTCAATTTCTACCGTTTATGGTCAGCCACTCATTGCTATGCTTTGTTGTGTGTTTGTTGGTTGGATTTGGTTTCGCAACGATATTTTAAATGAACTTAAACAAGGAAATGATATGGTTGAGCACTCCTTGTTTTGGAAAATTTGGCCTTGGTATACCAAGTTTGTTTGCCCGACGGCAATAGCAATTGTGTTCTGGCATTCGCTGTAAAGTTATTCGATGCAAAATAAGTAAAAAGGGAGCTATTTAGCTCCCTTTCTTATTTATACTTACTTAAGTTTTAGGGCTTTATAGCTTAGGCCACTGCTGTTGCCAAGGTGGTGTGAGTTGTTCTATAACTTCAAGTGTTGATGACTCATTAAAAACAGAGCCAGTGCTCGGCGGCAGGCAATACTGATATTGTTTATTGTTCAAGCTAAAATTTAAGGCAAAAGCGTGTAAATAGCCTCTGTCTGCAGCTTTCGTACTGTTGTAAAGTGGATCACCCATTATGGGCACACCTATGCTGTTAAGTGCCACTCTTATTTGATGGGTTTTACCCGAATGAGGTTTGATCAAATATAGTCGTTGTTTTGGCGCTATAGTGTAAGATAAAAATTGGCTAATCGCTGGGTTTTCTAGAGTACGTAGCAACTTCCACATGCCTCTTCGACTTTTTTCCATATCACCTTTAATTAAGCCTTGTTTTCTTTTCGGCTTACCTTCAGCGATTGCTAGATAATATTTTTCAACTTGATGTTGTTCGAACAGCTGTTGAAATACCCTAGCTGTGGCACTATTTTTAGCAACCAGAATTAGCCCAGAAGTCATCTTGTCTAAACGGTGCACGGGATAAAGTTCAGTTAATGAAAACTGCGTTTTTAGTTGGGCTTTTATTTGTGAAAATAAACCACAACCCATATTATCTTCGTCATGAAAACTGATGTTTTGAGGTTTATCAAGCACGACAAAGTCAGCTTGATGATCAATAACGGCTAACAGTTGCTTAGTCATTAAAAGTTAAGCCCGATAATGACATAAATGATCAACGTTAGTATGCCTCCAACTAAGGCATAAGGTAATTGTGTTTTAACGTGCTCGAAGTGATCGCAGCCACTGGCAATAGACGCAACCACTGTGGTGTCTGAAATTGGTGAA
>TARA_R110000744_G_scaffold380512_1_pt1 | contig 29793 bp, 33 predicted proteins | sample TARA_R110000744 | Tara Oceans TARA_R110000744 (sample SAMEA4398083) | marine metagenome | biome: Polar Biome; feature: [DCM] deep chlorophyll maximum layer (ENVO:01000326); material: water (ENVO:00002006), including particulate matter (ENVO:01000060) such as... | depth 36 m | reverse complement strand
TGATACAATTATATAATCATTACTACCATCAAACGATGTCGAACCTTCTGATGGGAATGCAAGTGTGTCTGACCTACTTTTCTTAAAATCTAAATAGAGTTTGAGATTATCTTTTATGTACGATAAACCACCAGACTTTAATCCGCTGATGACGTTTGCTATGCCTAAAAACATTTAAGTCTTAGTATAAAAAGACAATATCACCAGCAGATACAGCGGAAGATCCACCGCTATCTGTGGCTACTTTGGTTGGTCGTATCGGTAAGATAGATCCTTCAATTGTATTTTGAAACAACACCCAGGCACTACCCATATAAAAGTAATAACTTGCCCCTGTTCCGACAAATACTCCTTTTGGTTTTGGTTGTGCTGAAGTGGTAGAAATGCTAACTGCTTTATCTACAGATCCTAAACCCTTTACTACGGCTATCGCTGATCCACTTGACATAAGTATATCCTTATAGTTGTAGGGCTTAATATTGTTAATACGATGTATTAACGTACTTAGTATACTACAAGCCTATATTGCTGTCAAATTAAAATGATACTTTTTGTCTTTGTTTTTTAGATTTCTTTTTCTTTTTAAGTTTATTTTTAAATTTAAAACCTACTGCTTCTCTTATTGGATTATCAGATTCTCCTTTGATAACTTTCATTTTACTTGCAATAGATCTTTTTACTGGTGCATATGGAAACCCTCCAACAAGAGGTGCTTTACTTGATCCTTTTAGAAAATCATCTATAATTGATAATATTTTTTTTGTATCAAATTCCTTACCATTAAACATCTTTTTAAACATTCTTCCGAAATCATTAAAAACATCTAATAATGCTACCGATCCAGATCTATATTCTTTACCAAATGCCATTCTTATAGAATGTTCAATGCCTTGTCCAACAAACATAAGCCCAATAAATGGCCCTGTAAATAAAGAAATTAATTGTTCATCTTCATCGATTTCAAATCCATTTGCGACAAAAGTAAATAATTGTGGTAGTAAGAACCAACCAACAAATATTCTTCTTAAATTTTCTGCTTTTGTACCACGACCATAATAAATATTTCTTACTCCACCAGCAGACATTCTATAATACTGATTAGGAGATGTCATATACATTGTAAAAAATTTCCACGCAGATCCAGCTCTTTGAAAATCACTTAAATCCTCTACATCACTTGCTTGTTGGGCTCTTAATGTACTTGCCTCAAACTTTTTCATAGCTATATCTTCAGCTTCTTTTTTTGTTTTTCCTTCTTTTAGAGCTTTTTTATATTCATATTTATACAACGGCCACCCACCAAGAAATATTGCTGTCTTATCACCCATTTTTGTTAAAAAGAATGCTACATTATTTAACCAGTCTGATCCAGTCATCATCTTACCAGGCTTAATATTATTAAGAGCTAATACCATATCTCTTTCAAAACCTTTGTCATATCTCATTTTTATCATATCGCTTTTTGATAAAGTCCTATATGCTTTTTTAAATTCAAATGAACCAATACTCATTAACACTTCTTTTTGCCAGGATATAATAGGCATATCGCCCCAGTATGCGGGAATAGAAGTAAGCTGTTTGATAAAAACTACTTCGTTTAATCCAATTGTTGCTCTGGTTACATTAGCTCTCCATTTATCAGCCCATTCAAGATGCATTGCTCTATCAACGCCACCCCTGGCAATATCATCCATAAATTTATTTAGTGTTCTACTTATATTTTTTCCATGAAAATCCTGGATGCTTCTGCTTACATCTCTACTCATAAATACAGAACGAAGCTCACGCATAATATTTGTGTAATGAATAAAATGTTCCATTTCTGTAACGTGTTTCATTAAAGTGGAGTCACCATCTATCCAAGCTAATTCTTCAGTATTAGATACCCTTCCTTTTAATGATCCCGCACTGCTCATTGAACCCATTGGAGATTTAGATTTATTAAGAGTATCATCACCTTCATCTGCTTTCGCACCGATACGCCTGGCTATTGGTGAATACATTGGATTCATTGGCATATTAACAAAAAATCTATTTCTAAATGTTTCATTGACACGCTGATAATACATGGGGTAAAACTCGTATAATTGCCACTCTGCCCAGGCTATAACTTCTTTTGGCAATTGTTGTTCTATTTGGTTTTTTGTTTTTTGAATATCCCAACCCATTTTTTCAAAAGTTTTATATAATGTTGGATCCTTTAATTCCATCCATTTTTTATACGCTTGGTTATATGTTAGATCACTGGATGTCATCTCTCCTTCAACACCATCTCTATGTGTAATTGTTATTGTTTCAATAGAGTTTCTATTAAATAATTTAGTAAGTGCTTTATTAAAAGTAGTGTCTTTAACTTTAAAAATTCTTTCAGCATTTTCTTTCATAAGTTTATGCATTTCTACTACGCCATTATACTCAGCAAGTCTTGCCTGGCGTATTTGTGGCATAAAATAATTATTAATAAAAGACTGTAATGGTTTTGATGTTTTATCTAATCGAGATAGCTTGTCAAATAAATATTCTAAAGATTGCTGTTGGGTTTCAAATCCCGATAATGATTCTACTATTTCTTTTATTATCCCTTGATCTTTTAATCCAAGTTTTTGTGCCCCCGCTTGAGTTTGGGATCCCGCTCCACCAGTAATCACATCTAATATTTCTTGTCGAACAGCAGACATTCTTTCAGCGTAAGCCATTTGCTCATCCATGATCTGTATACGCCCTTGTGTAATTAAAACATCTAAACTTTCTGTTGCTTCTGCAATTTGCTGTGGTGTCTTACTTTTAATATCTCCATACTGTAAAAGAATATTTATATCGATTGACTGCTCATCTGTTGGTTCACCATCTTGATTAGCATCTATTATTTTTGTTAATACTTCAATTTCATTTTCAATGTCTGCTAATGGTTTTTTATAAATTGCACGAACTTTATTAACAATGTCCTGGACTTCAGCTCCTACTTTACCCCTACCAATACCGCCTACTTTTTTAATAGTAGCTTTCTTTTTAATTGTTTTATTGAATTTAGCTAATGCACTACGCTTAGATACTTTATCTATAACACGGTCTATGCGTTCCATTGCAGTACGTAATTCACGAAAACGCTTGGCATCACGTACCTTTGCTAAAATTCCTGTTACTTCAGACTGTTGATATAATCCCGTTGGTAAGTTCTCCCTGGCATAATTTGTAACAATTTTTTGTAGCTTAGTAATCTCTTTTTCTTTTTCAGTAGCTCCTAATCGATAAGCTCTTTTAATACGGTTTTTAACCTCACTCTTTTTTATTTCACGTTCCTGGAGCTTTTTTAATTCTTTTTCAATCGGAGTTGGATCAGTGGTATCTATTTGCTTCATACGAATAATACCAAACATATCCATCGCTGATTTGATCATGTCCTCATCGTAGCCTAATCTGGCCAGATCTTGTTCCCAATCTTTTTTGGTATAGCTTTTCTTATTACCTTTTTGTTCCTGGTAAACTTTTGCTAATGGCGTTACAATATTTTTTTGTGTTAACCTATATGATCCACGAAATTGTTGAGTTATTGATGGTTGTCTGCCTGTAGTATAAAATTGATTAATGTCTCTTTTTATTGTTTCAAACGAAGTATGTATATCATATTCCCTATATAAACCTTGACCGTCAAATCTTGAAATTGGCTTCATACCTTCTTGAGCTTCAACTATTACTTCGCCATAATTATCATCAGTTAATTTTCTCATTATAGAAAGTTGTTGCGGATCTGGTTTATTCATTAGATTAAATGAACCAGCTTCTGGCATCCATCTAATTGCTCCGTGATATATAAACTCTTCCATTCCAATTCCATCAACATTGTTTTTTTGTAATTTTTTAACAATATTTTGAGGAAGCTCATATGAAACTTCATTAATTTGACGATGATCAAAAGCTCTTTTTCCAGGTGTTCCACCTTCATTCTTGCCAGAAAAATCTAACATTGTTCCATCTGGTAAAATATATCCAGCTTCTTTGGAGTTTTCTGTAGTACCAAATATTTTCTTTGCAGTTTCAAACAACTCAAAACTATCTAAAGAGTCAAGTTTATAACTACTTTCAGTGATTCGATATGAGGGTTTTACTTCTTGATTAGTTTTTTCTCGATTGCCCAAGTTTTGATCATCTTGCTGATCTTTTGCGGAGTCACGTTGGGTAGTTCGCTTTCGAGCTGTACTCCTCCCGATGGGTTCGACTCTTCCAAGCCGTTGCTCAACATATTTTCTTGCTTCGATTTCATAATCTGTTTCCTTTTTTCCACGTTGTGATCCTACCCCAAAATTACTAAATATTCTCTTTTCTGGGAACCATATTATAGCTTGTGCATCTGCCATTGTCAAGCCATCTATATTTGATTTTTCAACAGCTTTTTTCATTATTTCTCTTAAATATTTACGCTCAGTTCCGTTTCCTGGAGCTTCATGTATACTGTCTATTACCTTTACTAATGTATTTGAGGATTTATTTAGTTTTGTTTTTGGGTAAAATGTGCGGTATTTATTATCTTTTTTTATAAGTTTCTTTTTAGCATAATCTTTTAAAACTTTTCTGGCAACTTCTATAACTGCTTCATCATCGCTTAACTGCTCTTTAGAAATGCCGTATTTTTTCATTTTTGTTGGGTTAATACGTAAAGCAGTTCTAAATCTTTTTAATTGATTTGTATAGTCCTTATTATCTTTTAGGTTTCCTCTTATACGCCCCATTGTACGCATAAACCACCTATCCATTGTTAGATACTCATAATGCCCATTAAGATTTGATAAGAATCCTCCACCAACTTTCGGCCCGAAAATAACAGCACCCATTACTTTTTCAGTAACAAGCTCACCATTTACAGGATACCCCCTATCTGTTATTTCTTTTACAGTAAGTTGAGTATTTATAAGCGTATGAACAGCATCTATTCCAATATCAGATACTAATTTATTATACAACTGAAACGCCTTTACCATTGCTGGAGCTTCTTTACCGCCTTGTTTGAAATTAGTTGGTAAAGAGTTATTATCTCTCCAATACTCATAAGCACTTACTGCATTTTTTAAATTATCCTCTACTGGTGCCCCATTACTTGTAATAGCTAACGCAATTTTAAATACTTGGTTATGATTATCATTACTTATTAAATCGGGATGTATTTGCCCTAATAATTCTATGGCATTTTGCATTTTTGCAGAATACCATCCTAATGCATTTTGTTCATTGCCTGTTTCAATATTTATTTCTTCTGCAATAACATTTGAAATAATATCTAATGCTTCTGGTGTATTCTCTGTTAGATCTACCCCTAATTTTTCACTGGCTTCTTTTGCTTTACTTGTAAAGTATTTTGTTAATTCTAATAAGTTAGGTTGTTTTTTTAAAGGTATATTTTCCCAAACCAAATCACTACCTTGTTTTTTAGATATTCTATAGCTTGTTTTTTCTTTACTTGTATCTGCTTGATTAACCTTTTTTCCTACAGTTTTAAAGTCTGTAGCCTCTTTAAGTTTAGAAACTAAGGATTCTGGTACTTTACCCTCTTTGATTGCCCTTCTAAGTTTTATTGCATCTTTGAGAATTTGTTTAGACGTATCAATAAATCTTTTAAAGATGTCTCTGAGTTTGGCTCCGATTGATTCGTGGACTTTGCCTTGTGTTGCAAAATGTACCGCCTTTGTTGAGAACCATTCAATGTCGGATTCTCCTGTGTCTTGCTCTCCTGTTGACTCATGGTATGCCTTTCTTTCTTGCTCGATTTCATTATCAAAGTTAGGATTATTTTCTTGTTCAGCCTTGTAATATTCTTCAGCCATTTCTTCCTGTACAGCAACATATTCTTGTGCCATACGCTCTGGGGTACCAGCAGTTGATATTTTAATTGATCCACCAAATGATGTACCAGTAAGATCAATTTGACTTGGATCTGAGTTTTCATCTAAGCCATGTTCTTTTAATACTTGTTTTGTTTCTGCTTCAGTCCAGCCTTGTTCTTCTGCTTCATCTGCTAATGTACGATCTAAAAATTCTCTTTCTACTTTTATATTAGTGGATTCTTCAATTTTATTAATTAAAGCTCCTGTAAAATCTGTTCCTTCAAATTGTTGCTCTTTTATATTTAATCTGGCATTGGCTTCTCTGATTTCTTTTTCAGTTTCTGGAAATTTATCCATGTCCAGATTTCTTCGTACAACTTCTTTTCCTAAATCAGATCCAATTTCAAATTTACCATCTTCACCAATACCAACTTCCATGCGTTCTTCTGGTGTTAATGAACTGGCAAAGTCTGTGATTTCTTGATCAGATAGCTCTCTAAATTGCCCTGTTTCAATTGCCTTTAATCCTTTGGCTTTTGCTTTCTCTTGTTTTTTAACTGTTCTCTTGTCTAAGCCAGATCCAATTACACCAGTACCGCCTGCAAAGGCACCGATTGCAACGATCTCAGCTAACCATTCTTCTGGAGTAGGCCATTTAAACTCATGGCCCTCTATACCGCTTTGTAAAAAGTCTGTAACTCTTTCTTCAAATATCTCTACAGGCACACTGTGAATACCAGCCTGGCGTACCCCCTGCATGATCTTCCCTGGTGGTACCTTTGGATTCTTGCGAATAATGGCTTTAATAACCCCACTGACAACGCTCTTAGGATTAGCTTTTACAAATTTCGTTAATTCTTTTCCTGCAAAGCCAAATGTGTCACCAAACTGTTCTCCTAAATTTTCTGTAAAGGTTAACATAAATCCTTCTGATAACGCATCACCAAATAGTTTTACTTCCTCTGAAACAATCTCTATTTTATCTTCTAAGGATACACTGGCTTCGTAGTCTGGTAATAATTGCTTTGAGGTATTTGCCATGATCCTGGGCCACATTCGAGGATCCACTGTTCTTGCTAATGCTCCTGCTGTAGTGCCTACTGCTCCCTGGACTGCACGAAGTGCAAACTTTTCCGCACCTTCTTTTATAATCTTTTTACCTTGCTTAGTTAATATCCAGTTCAATGCTTCACGGGCTGTTTTCTTTACAAACGCTTTCCCAGCATTAGCTGTACCAGCAGTAGTTGAAAACTCTATTGCATACCCAGGAAGTTGAGTAAAAATATCTACAATTAAAGAACCAACTGACTTTTCTCTTTCCATTTCCATTTGTGCTTCAATAAGTAAACGATAATCATCTTTGTCTGCTGTGCCATTTTTTACTTCTTTAATTGCAACAAATAACTCCAAAGCTTCTTGAGCTTCAATCCCAGCACCAAGCCAGGGCAATTTTTTAGCGATCTCTTTTGGATCTGAAGCAATTTCTTTTATTGCACTTAAAAATGTTTTTTCTGGTTTGATCAAGCCTTCCCCTGCTAATTGTTCTTTTGCAAGTTTTCTGGCCTCTACCTCAAGATGTTCTTCCCCATACATAATTTCAGGATAGCTCCATCTTTCGCCTTTCATTGTAGTGGTTTTTGCTGGATCTTTAACTGTGCCTAATTTTGGTGATAATTCGTTTAAAGCTTTCTTGTACGCATCAGGATATTTTTTTTCATATTCTATATAATTAACATACCAATCTTCCATTGACATGGGCTTTTCATCTTTCGGCTTACCAATAGCCATAGTGGCCTTAGTTCTACTTAGATCAAAGTATCCAGGTCGATATGCTTTTTGGCGAACAGATTGCTGAACTTCTACTGGTTCATTCTCAATCTGTTTTTCTACTTTACTTAAACCACTTAATACTTTATCTGGTTCTTCAGAAGTTATAATTGATTCTTGGCGTTTCCGTTCAAGGTCTAAGTCTCGATCTGCTTGTTCTAATAGGTCATCTATTAGATTACGTGAAAGTTCTTGCGGTGTGAATGGATCAGCCATTATTTACCAGTACCGTATTTTTGCATAATGTAATTATTCGTAGCTTGTTCTGTTAAATATTTTATTTTTCTGGGATCAACTCCTTGTATTGTAAATATTTTTGCAAATTCTTTTTGTTTTTCTTGAACATCTCGTACTCGATCTTGTTGAGAAAATGATCTTTCTGCTTTTGTTGCACTTTGAGATGTTTTTAAATCTCTTTTAATCATATCCATTCGTTTATTTGCAATTCTTGTTGGTGTACCACGTTCACCTATTTGTGTTGCTTTATAATCTTCTGAAGCCATATAAGATTCTCTTGCATCTTTATTTCCCCTAACAGTTTCACGATTTATTTTTTGTATTTCTGGATCTGGAAAATCTCCAGGGTATAACGCATCTCCACCCGAAGTCGATATTTTATTTCTGGTTTCTTTTAATTGTTTTAATAAACGAGATTCTGCTTCTACGCCTGTTTCTAATTCTTTATTTTGAGCTTTTTTAAATTGTTTTTTTTCACTTTCCAATAATGCTTTACGTTTTTCTTTAAGCAAATCTTTTGCATACTTTGCTTCTTTACGTTTTGGAAGACTTTCTGAAAATTCTTTTTGCAATTGTTTAGCATCTAACTTCGCCATGATAACCTCTATTTAAATAGTTGTGGATATAATTTTTGTAAAAGTTTTAATCTTTCTACGTGATCCGCATCTGATTCAGATTTTCCTAAATACTCTAAAGCAGATTTAGTACTTCCGTCTATTGATTTTGCATCAGCTTCTAACTGTTCAACTGATTTCATTCTACCACCTGGTGAGTTTGGATCTAAACCGCCTGTAGTTCTTGTTTCTCCTGTAGGCGTTGCATAATTCCTTGTATTACCAAGCCCATATTTAGCAACAGCATCAACATAACTTTTTGTTTTTGAGGCATTACTTTCTTTTTTTTCTGACGCTAATTTTTCTGTTTGTTGTGCATTTAAACCAGATAGACCACCCGCCACCCCTAAAGCTGTAGAAGCAAAACCATATCCAGCCTGGGTACGTTCCGCTTTATCTTGATCTAATCCTCTGGCGTATTGCATCTTAGCATCTGATTTTGCTCTTTCTTCATTTTGAAACATTTCTCTACCAGTATCTGCTACAGTTCTTCTTACATCTGATTCCGCTTCTCTAAGACCACGTTGTGCGGAAACACTACCTTCCATGCCTCTATTAATTAAACCACCCATATACCGCTTATTTGCCACTGCGGATTGCCTACTGGCTGTTCTGGATACGTTTCCAATAATGCCTGTTTCTTGTCCTTTAGATAATGCACCATCTCGTTTAACTTGTTTAAGCTGTCTGCCATATGCAGAATTGCCGAATTTTGGTCGCATAAGACGAGATCCAGACTGTATTGCCTGGGATCCACCTTTTAATAATAATGCTAATGTTGCGGGATCCATAAGTTACTCCATTTCAATTTGTAATCTTTCTAAAGTTAATGCGTTTGTGCTACTGGCTGTAGCTATTTCCACTTCAAATTTCTTTGCATAGCGTTTGATTGGAAATCTATTGATACCGCCATTTGCGGTAATTGTTTTTGTAAAGGATGCGGATGTGGCACCATCTAAATAAATATTATACGTGATATCATCACTGCCTGTAAACTGCACCGTTCCATATCTGAGCAATCTTTTACGGTGTAAATCAAGGGGAAAACGCTTACTTTTCCATTTACCTACACTTGCTGTCGCTGTATCAAATTTGATAATTTTATTGCTGGTTTTATCGTAGTCTAATGGTACGCCTGTTTCATCGTAGGCTAAGATATCTAATACGCCTGTACCTACATCTATTTTACGCCAAGTTTCTCTTACATAATTATACGCCCAGACTTGTTGATTTGAGCCTTCCATCCACTTATAAATAATCTCTTGTCTGCTGGGATCATAAATACCTTTAATTGCTGTTTTATCTGTAGCCAGTAAAAATTGATCATCTATTTTATCAGATATTTTATTCATTATAGAAGGTGTTGCTGTTGAACTTGCAACCATGTTACTGGCTATCCTGTAAATACCATCGTAATAAACAAAGTAGATACTATCATGCACTTCAACAACGCCTTGAGGGGTAACATTACCAATGTTGTTTTTTGATTCTACAACCGACCAGCCATTTGGGTTTGCTGAGTCTGATACACTTAAAATAAATATAGCTTGTGGTTTAAATATAACCAGTCTGCCAAATAGTACGGCAAGACCAGTAATATCCCCGCCTTCTCTGTCATCAAATGTAATTACGTTTCCTACTGGTACCGTATCAAATTGATTTAGCTCACTGTACGCAATCCAATCTCTGTGTTCTTCTGCTTTATCTTCGGGGTTTAATACGACATTACCTAAAAATAATCTTCCTTTAAGCTCTCTTGCATATTGGCCATTTACTCTATTACTATAAATAGTTTGCGTTGGTGTTTCCCCTAAGTCTTCTAAACGAAAATCTCTACACGTAATTGTTATTTTATTAGTTGCTTTTGTAAAACCTACACCAGGAGTTGTAGATCCCTGGGCTGTTGCTACGCTAAACCCTTCTAATAATGATGCCTGTTGGCTAATAGTAGAAGTATCAGAAGCTCCAAATGATTCTGTTGTTTTTATCCAGCACCCACCAATATCACTATCAAATACACTATTACCTTCAATTTGTACTGATTTTTCACCATAAAAAACAATACTTCCCGATAAGCTGTTAGCGGTAATACTACTACTGAAGTCTGCATAATTATTTGGAGCAATAAAGCCTATATTCTTACCGCCATATGCTCCGCTGGATCCTTCATATCTTGTTGAATACGTAGTATAATCTCTTTTTTTTAATTTCCAAGCAGAGCCGTTAAAGTTTCCACTGCTATCTAAATGATTGTTTCCAAAATTTGAATTTTCATCTAATTTTAATCTGGTATAATCATGCGTTCTTTCTCTGGAAATAGAAGTACCATTAGCGTGAGCAACTTTAGATAAAACTGGTCTACTTGCAATAGCAATCATGTGTTCACCACTGGCTACACTTCGTATCTTTATATTACCAGGCGTACCGCCAGATGTAGCATTTGGAGTCCCAACAAATTCAGTTGTCCCTACACTAACAATTGTAATTGTTGTGGTTGTATGATCTCCTATTTTTATTGTATCTCCTGTTTTAATAACATTTGCGATATTTGCTGTAACTTCAAATGTTTTATTCACGCCAATATCCCAGGCATGACTTGTAGTAAGAGTAAAGCCTGTATCAACAAGAGCATTATCAGCAAGAGGAGTAGTTGCTACGGCTGTTGAGGCTAATGTCATTACTTCATCTTCTACAATAAGCGAAGAACCGTTGTTAACATTATTTGATGTTGCAACCATATACAATTGACTGTCGTTCATTACTCGAATTGTGCCAATCGTCATGTAAAATAAAAAGTCATTAAATGGATCAAAGTATCCAGAAGCATTACTTCCTGGATCAACTCCATCAAATCCCCCATCTGATTCTATTGCATATTTATTTGTACCTAACCAAGTTTCACTGTAAGCAAGTCCTTGTATTTGATCTCTTTGACTACTATCACTTCCCTTTATGTAGATAACTTCATTACCAGCGTATTGCAATTGGATCTCTTTAATAGTACCAACGCTACTAAGGTCGTTACTGCTATCTACAAAGGTCATATGCCCTATTAATTGAAAGTTGCTATAAACACCCGCATTCCCGATTGCTCTATAGAAATTGATGCCTGTAATGCGTTTATTTAAATTATTTATATCTGCAATTTCTACTTCAAGCTCTAATATATGTTTTTGGATATCGTTTTCATCTAAAACCAATTCATCGCTCTTATCAAATAAACTTTCTTGTACGCCATCGTACACAGCCGTGCAGTTATATTTTACGGTATCTCCACTTCGTAAAAGTGTATCCGCTTTATATTTGCGTTTTAACGATACTTTAAAGGGATTATTTAAAGTGTTAACATATCCGTACCAGTTTGGTGTAATTGTCACCGAACTATTAAACATACTTCTATCTATATAGCCAAGCCATAACCCTTTAGACTCAGTGTTTGACACTTTGCCAATTGCTCCAGGAATAAAACGAACTGTATCACCACTGGGTACAATTGGGTTTTTATCGGTTTGATGATAGATTACAGGCGTTGAACTTGCATTGGTTGCAGATATCTCTGGAAAGTTGTATTTAGAATTAAGATCTGTCCAACCGTAATTCAGAGATCCTGTACCCGCCCATGTATTTGATGCCCAACCAATATCTGTAATTCTATTTAAAGCAGATTTAGGGTTGTTTGATGTGTCTATATATTCAATACCATATGCTTGAATATATCCTTTTGCGTGTTCAAAAAATTGATTCCCACTACCAGTACCAGTTACCACATCATCTATGCAAGTTGGGTGCCACTCTTTATAAGTATTATTTGTATTATTATTTAAACCCAATATTGCCTTACTTGCATCTACTCGATAAACAATACCATGTACCATTGGATTGCCCGAATCATTGTATACACCACTATCATTTGTACAGACCATTAAATATTTTGTACCACTGGGATGTCTATAAGCGTTTTTAATTGCCGTAATTACAGTAGAAGTTGTAAAAGTGCTATGAACAGATGCCCAACTTAAAATTACAGTAGCATCGTTATGAGTGCTATATTGTAAATATTTTTCAGCTCCTTTCTGGTAGTATTTAACAATAGATTCATTTTTATTACTGTTCTCACCAAAGTCCATTTTGGTCATAAGTAATAGCTCTTCAGCAATTGCACCACTGTCTGCCCAACTGGCTAAACCACTATTTAAATCTATATAATGAAATTTATGATTAGAACTACTTGATTCTCCTAAAACTAAATATTCTTTACTTCCACTAACGGTATTAACAATAGAAGTAAGACCTCGCCATGTAAACCCAGAAGTTTGAGATGGCCTTCCACTAACTCCATCTACTGTACTTGAACCCATTTTATATAAATATGGATCATTATCTGGAATCATTAAATATAAATCACCAGTGTTAGCCGTATAAAAAAACCCAGAACTATATGTTTGACCTACATTATCACCCCAATCAGAATCGGAAGGATTATGTCCATCGAAGCCAGTTTCTACAATTGTGCCATTGCTTTGCACAGTATATTTTACAACTGCATTATAGGACTGATCATCTCCACCGCTATTATGAGCAGAATAATACACCCATATAGCATCACTATGGTTGATCATTGCATTTACTTTGAATGTAGCGTACCCTTTAAACTGATTATATAACGTAGTATTTAATTCTGCAATAGTTCCACCAATAGATGTTCTTATTCTTCCCTTACTTCCATCCTCATAACTATACATACATAATACTTTACCATTTAAAGAAAGTAATGCAATATTCTTAAAACTTGCCGTTGCGTTACCATTGTCTAAAAAAGAAGCATTTGCATCAACAGTAAGATGTGTTGCGTGTTTACCACCATAAGATGCATTACGACAACCACTATCTTGAGCCGTAGCAAAAAAACTACCACCCCAGGCTGTAGCACTATCTGTATTAATAAAATGCTGATTGCCAGTTTTATAATCTATTGTATCATAATTATCTGTGTTTGCAATTGCTCCAGCAGAAGGTTCAGTGGCATTATCTTTTACATCTGAAATCAAGATATAATCATCTTCAATTAAACCACTATCACCATTTGTTGTAAATATTGCTATTTCATCTTCAATCTGTAAATGATCTGTGACTGCGGGTACATCTGGATCATACCAGAATAATTTAACTTGCTTTGTACTGCTATCGATTAAAACTAAGATGTATCTATGTTTTGTTGCTCCCAGCTTATCTGATATAAGCGTAAATACGTTATAGACTACAAAAGAGCGTGATAATTCTGAATTAACCTCACCTAATAAAAACGTAGGCACATTAGCGGGTTGACCAGCTCCAAAGGTTTTCTCCAGCTTCCCATCCCGAATGCGGAGATTTTCCATGTTTTGAGCAATATGTTCTGGTAGATCTTCTATATCTACATTAGTTATTACCCCACCAAAATCTGATATGTCAATAAATTCTGCCATTAAATCGATGTATTTGGGTAGATAGGATCAATTAAACTATTTGAAGAGCTATAATTAAATGGTAAACCCTCACCAACTACCTGAGTAGCTGGATTCTGGTTATATTTACCAAGTATACTGTATGCTCTTTGTTCTGCATCTTGTTTCCGTGCTTGGTTATTTGACAGTCTCCAAAGCTCTGCTTCAGCCAGTTCTACTAATGCATCGTGAAAAATAGCATTTAGATCGCTATTTGCATCACTTGCAAGTGTAGTTGGCTCTTTAATAAAGTAACAATCCACGTTTGCGGTTGTGTTATAAATATAAATTCTGTTTTTAAAGATAAAATACACTGGTTCTGTAGAACTGAAGCCTACATATCCTGTAGTAAAATCTTTAGCCATATCAAACGATATCTTCCGTACAAATTGATTATTAACTACTCTAATGCCAATAACGCCTAATGCACCACCAAAGGGCACTGCTCCCAGCGTTGAATTATCGGGTACAAAATACCTTTTAAAATGCGTGTCTACTTCCGTATCTGTTGATAGGGATATGTTTACCTTAAGTGTCTGTAAATCGCTTAATAAATGCGGATTAAGAAGCTGTATGAGCTTATCCTGGGCAATATTTAAGTAACGAAGTTTTAACGTATCATTATAAAGATCCCCAGAGGCATCTTCCAGGCGATCTCCTAATACTGTTAGCATGGTTGCTGTTGTCATGGTTTCTCCAGGGTTACCAGCCCCCACCGAATGATGAGGGCTGATGTGTTAGTTTACTGTTAAGCGTAATCGACTGGTGAGTATAGATTTTTCACTACACAATGAGCTTTACGGTTTGTTATAACCATATTACCATAGGTGTGAACCTTCTGTACAAACGTATTACTTTTTGTATCTTCAATCATATCAGATGCAGTGAATTTTGCACCAGAGTTGAAGAACATATGCATATAGTTTGTATTCAAGAAGTATATACGACCATCTGTTCCAAGAGTGACTCCAGATGTAGCTTGAGCTGTTACAATATCCTGGTCTGCAACAATATCAATACCACGATAGCTTAATCCAACAAAGCCCATCTTAGCCATGCGATCAGACTCAAGACTGCCACGCTTATGTTCACCAAGTTCAGACTCAATAAGATCGAAAATGTACTGAGGACATACGATCAAATCTGGGTTTTCACCAGTCTGAGACTTAGCGTTAGCAATGCCACGAGCAAGTACACGCAAAATGTATGTGTTCTTACTTGGATCTTGCATATCTGCTTCAGCTACGTGATCGATAGTAGTATCACCATCTGTATTATCACCAGTAGCATCTGAAAAATCAGCGAATCCTAAAACTGGAGAGTTCCAGAAACCACCAGCAGTATACACTGAAGAACTATTAGTGGTAATTTGTATGCCACCAACAGTTACATCTTGATCTGCTCCACTTACCTTATCAACAAGATACCCAATAGGATTAAATTTGTCGGAACCTAAAGATGTAGCAAACAAGTTTTCAGCAACCACTTTTTCAAGTGACTTCTGCAAGTTTGAAACTTTAGCACCAACAATGTTTTTAATTGCCTGGGGGCTGTTCATAAGAAGAGTTTCTTCTTTGGTTAATAGAAAGTGACCAGTAAGCATGGTTGGCTTATAACTGGCTGTTTGTGCAATATCAGCTTTTGCTGGTGAGTATGCACTACCAAGACCATGCTGGTCTCCAAACACACTTGCACCACCTTCTGCTGATTCTACTGGCACTACGATTTCACGACCATTAAAGGTCTTTGCTTTACCCTTCAGTATTGCAAGTAATGGATGAGACTTCTTAAAGATGTTATCATACAAAACTGGCATATAATACTGCTGAATAAGGGCACTTAACGATGCGGATCCTGTTCCGCTTACTACGATATTAGACATTTATATGTCTCCTTATTTCATTAGTTATTAAAAAAGGAAGCAACATCGATATCTTCATAAGAAGATGCTTTTTGTTTTGCATCTCCTTTCATACCGACATTCTTCTTTATGTTTACAGGAACACTTGGCTTTGGTTTAGGCTCAACAGGCTTAGACTGCATTTTCTCAAAGTTCATAATCTTGTATGCTTCTTCGGGTGTTAACAGCCTGGATGTGTTCTGTTGCTCCTGTACAGCGAAATCAAGCACTTTGTCTACATCCTCACTACTTAATGAGAATTTTGACTGTAAATCATTTAACGATTTATCTAACTCAACTTCTGCTTGTACATTTGCCAACTGTTCTTGTGTTTCTTGCAGTTGGTCTTGATAGGGATTAGGTAGATCCTGGTTATCCATCTGTAGGGATTGTGTAAACAATTGCCCCGCTTCTTTACCAAGTTCATCCTCAATGGCTTCCTGTATAGTTTCAGCGAAGTCTTGATTGTCCTTTACCTTATCAATTAGCTGTACCAGTGGCTCAACTGCTTTTCTCTGATCAGATAAGGTTTGAGCTTTTTCCGTATTGGATTTGCTCCAGTCATGTCTGTTCAAAGAATCTTTACGCCATGATTCAATATCATCAATCGAATACCGTGAGCCATCGTCTAATTCATAGACATAATCCTCATCCTGTGAGGACTCTTTTTCGCTAACCGCTTCAGTTTGCTCTGGTTCCGTTTCTGATACTTCTTCTGGTTCAGCTTTCTGTTCTGCTGTTTCAATAGACTCTGTGGTCTCAGCCTGTTCTGTAATCTCTTCCTGGGTTGATTGCTCTTGAGGTTCTTCGCCTAAGAGTTCTCCAGGAATAGAAATATTTCCATAATCGGAATTACCTACGTTTTCCGTTAATTCTGCATTTGTATCTGTAGAAAAGTTTCCTACAGTAATCTGTTCTGATTCTGGGGTATACTCCACATCTGTGGTTCCCACTATATTCATTCTTGCCATGTTATTTTCCTTTTCAGTTGGTCTTTCGACACTGTGTTTGTTGCAAAAAAAAACCCAATGATCGCCAGAGGTTTTCTGGTGATTCATTGGGCTTCTTGATTAAAGATTGTCCCTATATATTTAGGTCGGTATTATCTCATTTATTTAACTTGATACTTTTATGTTCATTGATGTTGGCTACGCCACCTTCAAAAAAATTAATTTCTATTCTCCCTGTAAACTTCTTGGAGATCTTTGTTTTTAAATACTGCAATAACTTTTCCACTATATTTGGTGCATTTACTTAATAACCACGTTTTTTATTAACCTTATCTACAACCTTGTTATATATTTTCTTACCACCAGCTACGACTCCTTGTGTAACTAAATTACCAACAATCATTTTACCAAGTATCTTTCGCTTCTCTTTTTGACTTTTACCTTTCATAGCTGATTTTTGTGCTATTGTCGATCCCGCAACCAAACCAGCCCATTCCGCACCACTTATTAATACCTTTTTTCTTATTTTCTTTAATTTCTTTTTCTTTATCAATGCTTCTTTATAGGCTTCTTTGCCTTTCTTTGTATAAGCATATGATTTTCCATTTAGTTTTGGCATCGGTTACTCCTGTTTAAAGTTTAGCGGTCAATTTAAAATTATCCATTAAGCCCTGGATTGCGGAACTTCTTCCATCTCACCTTGACCGCCAACCATATTTGTTACGGTTATAATTCTTTCTTGCATTTCTGGTGGTAACATTTTGAACTCTTCTGTTTCAAGTAGTCCAGGGTTACCCATAATCATTTGTGCAATTGCTTCTTCTGCTCCACCACCTACGCCTTCTTGCATCGCTTGTTCAATCAGCATTGTAAACTCTTGTTGCATCTGTTCAGTCTGTTCTATTTGCTGTTGTGGTGGCATCTGCTGATTACGCACATACCAGTTCTGTATTACTGTTTGTTTATCTGAAATATTTAAAGCGTTAACAACTTCTTCTATGCCGTAGACACCCACTTGAAATAACTCCATTGCACGTTCTTCATTAGCAACTCTACCCTGGGCATACCTGGAACCATTTGTAACATCAACATCAAACTCACTATCTCTAAGCGAACTGGCTGTACCAGGATTAAACTTTGGGTTTCCTTCGGGATTACCATCTGCATCGTATACACCCATTGGATCAAATTCAGTAAAATCAAATTGTCCTTGAGCATCACGTTCACGGATAGATCGTATTTGTTCATCATACGTAAGTATCATTTGCACCATGTACTCACCAATTTCTTTTGTAAGTCTGGAAATATCTGTGTTAATCTTAGCTCGTATTCTGGTTTGACTGGCTTCTTGAAGGGCAACAATTGCTCTTCCAGAGGTTACACCACCTGGCTTACGACCTTGTGTTACATCATTCACTCCTGTTATTGATTCCATATACTGACCAACTTGGGCAATGTAATTTTGAATATACCCTGGTATCGGTGGTGGCGTTTCAAAAGTTACGTCACTTGGATCTACTACAGTGATTTCTTCGCCTGGTGTTCCAGTTATTGGCCTGGACATCGCACCTTTAGCACGTTGCGTTACCTTTCTAATCGGAAAACCCATACGCCTTATGTTCTCATTAATCGCACTAAATGTTTCATTTATTGCTTTGGTTTGAGTACGTACCAGATCTGTCTCACCTATGCCCCAAAAGTTATGAGGACTTTTATAATTTGATACCATAAATACAGGCATTCTGTATAACTCTAACGGTTCATCAACAATTAGCTTATCACCAACAATAACCGTATGTCTACCATATGGGTACTTTTCGGTATCTACTTCATTACTATAACATTCGATAACTAACGCCACATCACTGTCACTGGTTGTCGGGTTATCACTTTGTAGTCCGCTGTCATTTGTCTTTTGAAATGCTTTGTATTCATCTAACTTGCCATCTGCACTTGCTTTAATACCGTATTCTCTATGTATCTTAGATATTTCCATTGGCACAGTAAATAAAAAGTATTCACCCGCTTGAAGATCCAGGTCATTAGCATATGGATGGGGTATCACAGAAAAGGGATCAATGACCTGGATATCAAAACCTTTGAACGCTCCAGTATCACTCACTTCTGGCAGTATTTGAATAAAACCATTACTGTAAATCAAACTGTCTTTAACTGCTTGTAAAATCTTTCCGTACAGATCAGACTCTTCTACAATCTGCTGGAATCTCTTTTGCATCATATCAGCAAAGTAAATATCATTCTTTTCTTTTGGCAGTATATCTACGGTTGGCTGAAAATCACTAATAATAGGTAAAATAGTTTCTACAACGGCTAATGGAAAGTTAAATATCATCCTGGATTGGCTTTCGGTACCCTTGCTTGGTGCCCCCCAATGTCTACCGTAATATAAACGCTCATTTTTACGCCATCTATCCGCTTGGGCGTTTCTGGCTTTCTTACTATGATCAAGCCATTTACGTATCTGTGGTATACGCTCAGCTACATCTGCCACTGCATCTAATGCGTTTGATTGATCTGCTGATGCGTAATAATCCATTCCAGCCATATTAATTAATCTCCATTATAAATTATCCCACTGTGGTTGAGCATGATCTACATCAGTAACAATCTTATCAATAAATTGCTGTGTGTTTGACCTGGTATCCTTCTTACCTTGACTGGCAACTACCTCATTAACGAGATAACGCAAACTATCAACGGCATGATCGTCTTTTTTCAATGGTTTTTCTGGTTGATTTAAATCCATACGTGAAGCAGAAGGTTGCTCCCACTGATAATTAACAAGCTCCCTGGATAGATTCTCACAGGACTTATGTATATAAATTTTATTGTTCTTAAAATACTGCGTAACCTTATCGATGCCACCTTGTACATCGTTAAATGCGTTTACCACAGGAATCTTAAGTTGTCTATAACGATTACCAATTGTTTCTGGATCATCTTTCTTACCCGCACCAGTAGATGGATCAATAACGTAGGTTTCATATCTACCTTCGTTTAAATATGCCTGTATTGCCCTGGCATGATACTCTACATCTTGCCCCGCTTCGTAATGCTCACGGTACACCCAGATAGTATCATCCTGGTCTACAGCTCCCCATAATATTGCTGTTGGGTTTGTTCTTCCATGATCAATTGCGATAAATCTTCTCCACTCTGGAGCTACGTTAAAATGATGTTTTACATGGATACTTGGTTCATAGTCTGGGTAGATCTGGCCTTCAAACGCATCCCAGGAGCCATATAAATACCTATTTACCCATATTTCATTGTAGTTCTTCATCAAACTATCAATATAACCCTTTGGGAGATTGTCTATATTTTCTTCGGTCTTCGCATTAAAGATGATATTCCCAGGTACTGGATCATGAATAAAACGATGCCAAATCCAATTGTGTCCAAGTGGGTTACCAGTGATCCAACATTGTGGCTTTTCTACCGCTCTTAAGCGACCTAAAAGCGTAAGAAATACTTCTTCGGATACTTCTTCAGCCTGGTCGATATAAAACCAGCCTAAGTTAATTGATAATAGTTTAGCTGGATCATCTAACGATCTAAATATAATCTCATGTCCATTTAAAAACTTTACTCTATTTTCTTGCTTTCTATATTCATAATGCACTTCTGGTAACAAACCCATTAAATGACATAACTCAAAGAATGTTCTTTGCGTACTATCTCTAAGCTCTGGATAGGTCTGTCTGGATATCATACCAAGTTGTGGTGGGTTATCTGGGTTTATTACCCGCATGAGAGCTTTGGCGATACCCGCAAATGTCTTACCATTACCAATACCACCAAAAAATGCAATTACTTGTTTATCGCATTTTAAAAATAGCTTTTGATTTTCGTTAAAATTAAACTCAGTCATCGCTTAAATTGAAGTGTATTACTGGCATTTTAATTTCAGTGTCAATCTGTTGTTTATCTGTAAACATTGCCAAATGTTTTCCCTGGAGTTCACTGGCTTTTAAACTGATGCTGTACTGCTCAGATCCTTCTGCTAATCCTCGCACTCTTTCAATATCTTCAAGAACCTTATCCGCTGTTAATTGTATTCTTTCTTCACGCTCTTTAATTAAATTTGCTATCTCATCTTGTAGGTAAGGTTTAGACAAGTTCTCAGAACCTATTTGTTTTGCTGTTTTTTCGCTGTATCCAGCACGAATACAAGCCTGTTTAGCATTCAAATCAATGATGTATTCTTTACAGAACATTTTTTGCTTATCACTTAGGTTGGATTTGCTACGCATAGGCTACGATAATATCCTCAACATCTACACCAGCCATTAATGCACTTATTGCCATATAAGACCACAGTTCTTCTTTGTTGTCAAAATCTGATATTCTATACGGAAATTCAATGATTATACTTGATCCCATTCGGGTTGTTCTTCTATTTCTGGTTTATTAAAATCCAGGGAGAGAGGGGGCTTGACCATAGTTCCCTTATGGTACACAAAAGCCCCCATGATGAAGGCAACGAGAGTTGTAAAACTTTGTATAATAAAAGTTGTTAGATCCATATTTGGTAAGAATATGGCACAAAACTAACTAAGAGTAAATAGTGGATGTCATCTTTTTGTAATAAAAATGTTATTTATCTAACAAAGATAAGTACACTTCAAGATTTCAAAACATTTAAAACAATAGAGGAGATTTGAAGTTTTGAAGTACACTTCTCCAAAATAGTTTCTGTCGCAGAAACTCACAGTAAAAAAAAGAACAGTAAGTAAAGGTAAAAAATAAGAGCATTTATTCTCGACAACTCCCATCTAAAAACCCCCTTTTTTGAGGGGTGCATAATCTTTAACAAGTACCGCAATCCTGTCTTTTTTTACCGTAGGTAGGTATCATGCCTTTGGGGTGTAGTCTTATTTTGTTGTTTAAAATCTCCGTTTCCCAGGTTTGACCGCACTTGGTACATAATTTTATTGCAACATCTGCTCTATACTTAGATTTTTTATTTACCCAACCTCTTTCACCTTTTCTGGTTCTTAATTGTGATGCGTTATACTCTGTTAACTTACTGTTTACAAAATCTTCAAATACACTACCCATTTGACCATCCTATCTCTTGCATTACTTTATTTATGTTGTCTGATTCTGAAGGAGCTTTAGACTGTGGGTTTTGCTTTACTATCTTTGCTTTATATTCCCACTCTGGAACAAACTCACCTTCCATGTCGCAGTTATGAAATCGCTGATCATCGGGTAGTTTTTCTTCTTTACTGACCTTTTTAAATCCGCATTCATAACAATGATAAACTTTCTCTTTCTGTTCCTGTGTTTTTTCAATCGTACTCTGCACGACTAAGTATTGATCAATGCCACCTTCAAAGAAATACCGCATTTGTTTTATTTCGCTGGTCTTGTCTTTTAAAAAACGATCTACACAAAGAAGCACCTTATCAACGCCTATACGCTTACAAGCTAAATCAATATGATGCCGATATCCAGAGTAACTCATTTCGCTTAATCCAAAACGATTATGGGTACGTTTCCAAATATCAAAATAAACAGAAGAAGATTTTTCTTTCTTTTCTTTCTTTTGTAATTCTTTTAATGGTTCTAATGTATTCTCTGTGTACCGTTCTCGTTTCGTTTGCGTTTCGTTTGACATACCGTTTGGGGTACCGTCTGCGTGTCGCTCACCCTGGTAAGTGTCGTAGTTACAGATACTTAGGTGTGTCGCAACTCGTGTCGTTTGCTGTACCACCATCGTGTCGGTTTTGAGTACAGATATGAAACGCCTAACCTTGCCAGTTGACCACTTCCACCGCTTGGCAAATGTGTTCAAACTACAGCATACTTCTCCACGTTTGATTACAACTAACTGCTCTTTCATGTAAACTGAACGATCTTCATGTGATGCCATCATTAGTATATCTATCCATGCTTCAAACTTTGATTTAACTTCTTTGTTATCCCAAAGCCAGTGATCTCTTAGCTTTCGATGTAGCCTTATCCAGCCACGTTTATCTTTATTCATAGGGGAACTCCATGTATTGATAAAAGAATCTTCTATTCTTTGTTTGGTTATTTTTACTGGGCTTCAACGCCAGGTTAATGCTTGATTCATTGTTATACGGTACAAAACAGATCCAACCTTTTTTAACGTAATAAACAGCAACGACATCAATGAGATCTTTTTTAACATACTTATGTAGTCTTACCTCTACTGCTGTGTCTGTTTTCATATCTGTAATGGTTTTTATTTGTACTCGTAAAAACTCTTTCTTTCTTCTTTCAATAATTAGGTCTACACCAGCATCAATCATTGGTTCATATATATTATAGTCTGGATAATTTTGTAAAATATGATGCTTTACAAACAGTTCACCGCAACGACCAATATGTGTAGGGTTTATTTTTTTAGGCATTACAACACGCCCCATATGATTTTATCAAGCGGACAAAAATAAAATTCTTGTTTTACATTATCATATCTTTTATCTATTCGCTGTTCAACAAACCAATGTTTTTTTGTTTTACCATACACAATAGCGACATGAGTTTTATTTTTATTTACTATCATATACGCATAAGGTTTTGGTTGTGCTATATCCCAACTATGTTTTGCACAAACAATAAACTTATTCCCAAACTTCCAATCTTTTTGAGATGTAAAGTCAACGCTTACATTTTTAACTTCTATTCTTTGACTAATTAATAGATCACCATCATCAATATGATCTTTCCAATCTTCATGCTTTTTTGCTTTTTGCATTGGCTGTATTTCTACAGCTATTCCTTTTTTATAAAAATATTCAGCACATCTAAAAACAGCATTTTTACTTTCATCTAAATGCTTTAAAAATTTTTGGTGATTACTATCCATCCTGGAAATTCTTATCAAAGTTGTCTATTTCAACACCGTGTAATATGTCTCTTATTTTCTCTGCACCTACGCAGTGATCATATGTAGGGAAGAAATACTGCCACATACCCCCCTTCATATTGATCCAATAACAAAAGGCAATACCTACCTTGCCTGTATTTTTTTGGAACTCAATTATGGCCGTAGACTCACTTAATGGATGTATCTTCTTTACTTCAAATACTTCTTTAGATGTATTCTTTTCTCTGTCTGGCCTACTAAAGTTGTAAGCAATCTGTTCTGCTTTTTCTTTAAGCTTAAGAGCTAATGCTTTTTTCATTTCTCAAATACATCCTTAACATTCTGTATAAAGCGTACATTACTCATAGGCGGGGTTGCCTTTAGCTTTCCAATTAAGTTCATTATTCTGCGTAATTTGACCGCAAAGATTGCATTTGCTTCAAGTAGCTCTTTATTTTTCTTTTCTAATTTTTCTATTGCTTCAATATGTTCAGTGCGAAGCAATACAGGCAGTTTATCTTTAATACTCATAGGGATAGATCCTTACTATTGTGTTTGGTTCAGTGGCATATTCTTTAAGACTTTCACAGTGTACTATTTGACCATCATCTTTATAAAACACGCCATTAAATGCATCAAATACAAACTTGATATAGTTATCAATGTCTGCATTTTCTTTACTCGTTATTATGGGGTATTTTGGAGCGTTATCTTTTAGTATTTTACTATTGCGACCAGTTCCAAAATGGGCTTTAGGTCTAACAAGGTAAACCTCAACTGATACCGAAACCGCTCCATATAGAGGATCTTTGGGAGCCAAATTTTGGACTTTCTTTAAAAAATTAGCTTTATCGGCTTTTGATGGATCATATACAAAGATCCGATTATTACGAGTGGTATGCTTATGCCTTTTTAAAGGAATAGGTTTACCAGAAATAATGAGTTCCATTGTTTGGGTTCCTTTGGTATGTGGATTTAAAAATCATACTATAGATTGTTTCTGCTTTTAAAATGACTATCCGCATAGTCGGCTAAACGATCCATTAACTGTTGTGCCTTTTGCACCCTGGTCTTATCATGGTTTTCTTTTTCTGCCATAATTAGCTTACCCAGGCCATCCATTATCAATATGAGTTCATCTGTATTGATTTCGTTTGATGGTCTATTTTTTAACGCTGATTCAATTTGAATTAAAAAAGCTGATAAATATACATTCATATCTAACGCCTCTTCTATTGCTTCCTTTAAAAAGTTTCTTTTATCATTTAAACTAAGCGTGTCACCGTATTTTTTTGCTCCAATAGCCAATCTGTCTTGGATCTTTTTTATTAGCATCTCGTTGATGCGGATCGGTGTCTGGTCTGACTGATTCTCCAAGATCTCGTTTATTTTTGAGTTTGACATATTCCTCCCTTAGTCTCTTAATTAAATGCTGTAATTCTGTTAGCGGGATCTTATTCAATGAACGCCAATCCATTAAACGACTTTTTATTTTCAATGTCCTGTGCAACCCTAACCCTTCTGGAAAATCCAGTTGAGCAAGAGCATATGCTTTCGTTAGATCCCGCCATGTATTCATCTACTTATACTGAGGTATTAACTCTACTCTGTAACATATCCCTATATGTTTTATATTGAGGATCTTTAAGTTGGTCAAAATTCTCTAAATACCATACGCACGTAGGAATATTGAAATCAGCTATTGGCTTATCTTTGTTTTTACCATTAAATGGCCACAATGTAGCACTATCTCCTTCTGTCTCAATTGGCTCAAGATCAACAGCCTTCTTTTCGGGAAACAATTCATCATGCTTTTTAGTAATGTTTTGATTCTCCTGGAACTTCTGCATCTCTTCTTCTGAAGCAAACTCATGTGCATCACCACCATATTTTGGATTAAAATTGGCTATTGCTCTACCAATTGCTACTGTTTCAGCTTTCTCTAACGCCTTATCTCTTCCAAGTATGTTGTTACTAAATCCTGTAGCAACCGTAACACCTTCTGGATTATTGATCTTGACCTCAAATACAACAGCCTCATTTGATAAGTTGATTGGCTCTGTTAATACAGCCCAACCCTTTTCTGCTGGGAAATCATTTCTAAATAGTCTCATGCGATCAACTACTTTGCTATATAGATTTCCTTTTAGGTTAATAGGTTTTCCCATTATTTACTCTCCATGTTTTCTTTATATATTCTTGCTCTTTCTTTTTCTATTTTTGTCATTTTCCCAGGTTTAAAATGTATTTCACCTTTATTAAGTTTGGCGTGTAATATCTTTAACCTTTCATGGGCTGGACTTCCAACTGATATTTTATATTCATTTAACATTTGAACATAAAAGACAATTATAGTAGATATTCTAACCTTGCCAGATTTATCAACTAATGGATTAGTCTTTATTTTTTTAACTTTCATTATTTACTCTCCTTCTTTATACGAAGTGTGCGATAACTACTGCCTTCAAGTAGATACTTATCATACATCTTCGGGTTTTCTGTTTGAAATGATTTACGGTCAAAAGTCACTCTGGGTTTACTATTAGAATACGTTGCCAGTGTTCGTTCTCCATCACGTACCGATTCATAATGACCAATAGACTTTTTAATCTGTATTTCAATATCTTTAATACTTATATCAATTTCTCGCTTCGTTTCTTTCATTTGATGCAATGTCTCAAACTGATTGATCAGACCAATACTTGCTTCTATCGATTCACCGTTTGCTTCTGGATATGTACGCCTTACATCGCTATCCGTCATCGCTTTAGGCGGTATTTTTGTTATAATATGATCATTCCAGAAATTGATCAAATTACCTATAACCACTTTAATAAACTCTGGCTTGTATTCGTACTGATAAATATCAAAACTATCTACACCCGCATAACCAAACGTAAGCACAGCTACATAGGCTTTTTTTCTTCCAGTGATGTGCATTTGCCCCTGGATCTGTGTATAGTATTGAATAGGTATATTACCACCCCAAGACTCTTTGGCTACCTGGGAAGCTGTTTTAATTTCCAGTACAGCATCTGGCCTACCGTCTTTAAAATGAATAACACCATCTAAGTTTGTTGCTAAAAAATCATGCTCTTTATCAAATCGTACATACTCATCTAAACTGACAATGCAATCTTCTTCTTCCTCTACCCACTTAGCAATCATAGGCTCAATGTCACGACCTAACCTCATTCTTAAATTGTCTATATTCTCATAACCAAAGGTTTTTTCATCAAACACATCTAACGGTGTTTTGTAGTTATTATATAGTTTGCTAACAACAGCCCACTCACTTGTACCTAAGTAGGTTTGGCGTAGCTTTAGATCTAATTCCTTTTGTGATATTGGTTCTCTCATATTGCTCTCCATACGTTTATAACTATTGTAATAACAACTAATGAAATAAGATAGACCTCACACAATTCACCCAGCCTATCAAATCCTTTATCGAACTTCTTCTCCCAACTCTTCATTATATACACTCTCCTTCTAAGGTTAATTCAGCCCCACAGTCCACGCATGAAAGGGATTCCGATGCGTTTACTTCTGGTTCGTAGGGCTGATATTCTGTGTCGTTATGTTGACACGGTAAAAGTTCCCGCCCTGTAGACTGCGGAGTCCTTATATCTGTACAAGGAAGAGGCAAGACAGATACGCCAGGGCGGTTAGACACAATGTTTTTTCTTAATGGGTGAGGCATACTACTTACCCCCTTTCAGATACTTTAGATAATCTTTTAGTTCTTTGTATTCTACCTTAATATTATCATAAGCATCTTTGTACTGTTTTAAGGTATAAGGCCTAACATTAGATTGCTTAACTAAACTTAAGGTCTCTTTAGCATCTTCAATTAGTTCTTCCTCTTCAAAAATGTAAATCTCATGTTTAACATCATCAATAAGATTAGATAATGAATCAAACCTAATGCTCTCATTATTTTCAATGACCGAGCAAGTAGGTGCATTTTTTAATATGATGTCCATCCTACACCCCCTCAACATATAGATCATAAACATTACCAGCTAACCAGGGTATATACCTTTCTTTAAACTGAGTGCCCTTATCATATAGCTCGGACTGTAAAACAGCTTCAGTGTGATATTTAAGAGTGTGTTTAGATGGTCTATCTATTTCGGGTAAATAGAGGAACAATTTATAGGCTTCATTAGTGATTTGGTAGTTGGCAATTACCCTATTTTCATGGGCTAAAATCATAGCATCTTTAAAACTTCTACGAGCTCCTAAAAAACTATCTCCAAGAGTAACATTATAAGTTGTTTTGTAATACATACCCCTTCTTGAAGTGTATTGACTTCTCTTGCTGATTGTTGCTTGTAAACCATTTATAGTTTTTATATAATTTCTTGTTGGTGTTATAAACCAATCAGTACCTTTTAGCATTTTATTGTTGATTAATGGCATTTTAGTCTCATCTTTCTTTGTAGGCACAAGGGGAGTATTAGTAAGCGATGAGACTGTACGAAAAGTACCCCCCATATCTGTGCCAAGTTTTATATTATTAATTAGTCTCATCAATAACAATATTGCTATAAAAATATTAAAATGCAAGTAAATAATAACAAGCAAAAATACTTGTACCCTAAACTAACGAACAGGAAGGTGTTACATAATTAGTGTAGCATTAAATACGTAATGCTCTGCGGTACCAGCCAAACCAAAAGCGTTCCTGGCTTGGTTTTTTAATTACAATTCGTGCAAACTTTAATACTCTATAAGCTCTTAATCTATCTGGTTCTACGTTTTTACAAGCTCCAATAGTAGCATTACCAATTAAACCATCTACCTTTATATCATAGGTATTCTTACCATTACAAGCCTGTTGCAATACTTTTACAGCAGATCTTTGCCCAAAGTTTACAACCATGTCAAAATAGATCTCACGGACTTGTGCGGGTACCTTATCGGTTTTTGCTGGAATCCAGTAGTCATTGTAGTAAATATTTTTAGCATCTTTTTCTGTGAGTTCTTTTATATCCAGGTCTGGATAAGCTCGTTGAGATACACCATATTTAGTAGTCCCACCAGCATCCAGGGGATCCATAGTAATTCTGGATCCCCCTTCTGATTTTATAACTTCATCTATGATGTCATCAAACTTCATTAGAACGGTAAGTTATCATCCATTGGATTTGATGTAGGCTGTACCCCACTTGGGTTCTGATCAGACTGCTCTTGATAATCAGATATAGCTAAACTTAAAAAAGTTTTAGAAGGATCTGACTTCTGTGTTTTTTTCCATCCAGCAAGTCTTTTCTTTTCACCGTTAATAACAACATTCCCTGTATAGTCTGGTTGATTATCTTTTTCTTTACGGTCATTAATAAATAATGCTCCGCTGTTATCATATTGTTCAGCCATTAGAATCTCCAGACAAGTTTTACAGTTGCCATTAATACATCCATGCATTCTTTAGCAATTGCTTGTTGTTCTTCTTTTGTTACTTTACCATCTTTGTTTGCTTCATGGTACTTTTGAGCAACCTCTTTTATTTCCTTAATAATAATACGATACTTTGTTGCGACCATTGTTCCCATCGCTCCAAGTATTATAATCATTAAGTATGCGAAATTAGACCAGTTCATCCAATCCATAATTACGACTCCTTTATTTTCTTTGTTTTTGTGTATAAGTAGTAAATATTAAAACATAGCATAATGCACATTAATATTGCGGGTATTATATCTAACCAGTACAGCATTCCATGAGCTACACTGAAACCGCTTGTTCTTAAACTATCCATTATTTGCTATTCCCATTAATACGGCCTTTTATAAAGGCTAAATCATCACTTAATTCTCTCCAAAATATTTCTCTATCTTTATCGGATGAGTTCATTCTATCGATTAGCTTAACATTAATATTCATAGCTGAATCCAATACTGCTTCCATTTTATGAATAGAGGTCTTAATCTCTTCCAAATCTTCTGTCTGGTCTTTTTGGCTTTGTATTAAGTTGTAAATCATAAAACCGAACAATAAAAAAACAAAACCAGATGCTCCAAGTTTAAGGTAAATATCTGCTAATTCAGTCATTCTTCTTCTTCTTCTTTCTTGCAATCATCACAGACTCCGTTAAATGC
>TARA_R110000744_G_scaffold86348_1_pt1 | contig 29900 bp, 44 predicted proteins | sample TARA_R110000744 | Tara Oceans TARA_R110000744 (sample SAMEA4398083) | marine metagenome | biome: Polar Biome; feature: [DCM] deep chlorophyll maximum layer (ENVO:01000326); material: water (ENVO:00002006), including particulate matter (ENVO:01000060) such as... | depth 36 m | reverse complement strand
TTATTTATGGATTTCAACTGGGGTGGGGAGTCAGCTTCACTTCAACAATATTTTAAAGTCAGTCAAGATGCCCAAGATGTAGGACCTTATTCAACAGTAAATGTTGGAAATTGGGAACCAATCCAATTGCCTATAACTGATGAAGAAAATCCAAGTGGAATTGTCAGTCAAGTTTATGATTCAACAACTGCAAAAGTTACAGTTGATAATGACAATGTTGATGTCAGATTTTCATTCAATTTAAAATTTAGAAAAGATATTATCAATGTCAATGGAGATGTGAGATTAAGAAAATTCACAATCAATACTGGAACTGTTACAACACAAAACAGTTGGCAAATTTCAGATTTTGTTGGTGGAAATGCTTTTCAACCTTGTCCTTGGCAACCACCTGGAGGTTTGCCAGTTTTACCTGATACTGACCAATGCGGTGCTATGTTTTGTAATGGGGGAAACAATAATTTGAATTGTATGACTGGTGACCAGTTTTGGTTAGAATTTAGAGCAACTGGTGGAGATGCAACAGGGAACATAATCTTATCAAATAATGACGCGGTTTCAACTTGGAACAATACAACTTGGGAATTATTGGCAAAGGGTCCTTCATCTTGCAGAGTTACATTTCAAGGTGGTGCTGCAACACTACAAGTTCTTATGCAAGGATTAAGAGGACAAATGAAACAATATGATTTTTGGTCTGGCATAAAACAAATGTTCAATTTAGTTACAATGCCACATCCAACACAACCAAATCATTTAATCATAGAACCATACACTGATGTATTTTTGAAAAATCCAGATACTAAATTATGGGATTGGACAAACAAAATGGACACGAAAAGCATCAAGCAAGAACCATTAAATAAGATTCCTAAAACAACTCATTTCACATATAAAGAAGATGCAAAAGATTATAGAGTTGCTCAATATAAAAGCGCAACTTCTGGATATTTATATGGAACTAAAACTTGGACTGCAGGAGCTCAATTCTTTTCTGTACTTGCAGGGGAAACAACTATTGAAGCAAAACCATTTGCACCAACTTTAGTTGCGCCAATTAATGGAAATCCTGATTGGCATTCACTTAATACAAGTCATATTTATTCAGCAAATGATGAAGGCACAGAATTTAAATCATATGACAATAAACCAAGAATATTATATGACAATGGAGTCAAACCAATTACAAATGGTAAATCTTTAGAAACAAGAGATAGTGTTGGGAATTGGTGGTCAGGAAATGTATCAATTACACAGTTTGGTCAAATGTCTCATTTAAGCGATTGCCCAACCATTCCTGGCACATTAGATTATAATTTTGGTGAATGCCCTCTAGTCAATCCTGTTGGCTTGTCACCGATAAGAAATTTGTTTGAAGTATACTGGAAACCTTATTATGATGAATTATATAATCCTGATACAAGAGTTGTTAAAATGAAAATGGCATTGACACCACAAGATTTAAATAATTTCAGATTCTGGGATGTGGTGCTTATCAAGAATAGAACTTATAGAGTCAATACAATTAAATACAATTCAGGAACTTTAGCGCAAGTTGAACTTATACTTATAACATAATGGGATTCAGAAAAGGATATTCAATAAAACCAAAACAAATTTCAACATTTGGTGAAGTTATTTTCACTGATGGGGTAAATGATTGTGCAGCAAATCAAGCAACTTGTGAGGCATATGGATATTCTTATGACAGAAGCAGAGGAACTTGTCAAGCATATCCACCACAAAGATTAGATTCAGTTATGGATGCTGAACATAATTTACAAAATTCAAGAAGTGGTGTTGATAATCAAGTTGGTGAGGGTTCATTTTTCAATGATATTAATGGAGTCAGAAATAAAATAAAAACTGGTGTTCAAAATAGTTTAATTTGTGGAGAATATAATGAGATTTCTGATGGTGTGTTTGATGCATCAGTCAAAGGCAAATATGGAAAATCAATAAGACAAGGAGAACAATTATATGGTGGTGGAAATCCATATTTTCCTGGATTAACAGAACCACCGTATGGATGTGGATATTTTCAAGCATCAACCATTCAATTAACAGCAGAAACAATTGATGACAATGCAACAAAAATGCTTGTTTTAGGCATAGAAGATATTAAAATTGAAGCAAATTCATTGATTTCATTCTCAATGACATTCAACACAATCAATAAATCAACTGGTGGATATTCATATATTGAATGTAAAGGAACATTTTTAGTTAAAGATGATCTACAAACAATAATATGCACAACAGAACCACAAATTATTTGCCAAAGTAAAGAAGATTGTACTGTTTCATTTGAATTTAAACAGATCACAGAGTCAATTGAAAGGGATATTGTATATAAAGACATTGAATTATTAGTTACAGGATGCAGAGAAACATCATTATTACACCACGCAGTTATGAAATTACACGAAACTAAGACAAATACAAGCATATAATGGCAAAAACTATTGACATATCAATCAAAAGTAACATAAAACAAGCTGCAAAAGACACTCAAGATTATGGTACAGCATTGAAATCAGCAACAACTGATGTTGAAAACTTGAATCAGAACTTAGATATTCAAAATAAAGTCATAAATGACCTTGAAAAAGACCTTGTTGGGATGGAAGCTAAGCTTAGAGAAACACCAAAAACTGGTGCTGCAGGGTTTTATGCACTTGAAAAAGCAATTCAAAAGTCAAAAGATGAATTGAAACTTGAAAAATTGGGCTTAAAAGAGCTTAATGGAGAGATGAAAACTGCAGTCAGAGAAAAGAAAAAGTATGAAAAAGCAGTAAAAGATGTGACAAAAGCACAATTGAAACAAACCAAAGCAACAAAGAAGGGAAATATGGTCACAAGAACTTTTGCCAAAGCAGGAAAAATGCTTGGAAAAGCTTTTAAAGGCATTGGAATTGGATTAATTGTTGGTGCTCTTGCTTTGCTTTGGAAAGGATTACAGAAGAACAAAAAAGCAATGGATATGATTGAAAAAGTCACATCAACCGTTGCGAATGTATTTGGACAAGTTGCTGATGTTTTAGTTGATGTTTATGAATGGGTGACCGCATCAAGTGATAGATTTGATGGATTGACAAAAGTTGTAAAGGGATTGGTCACATTAGCATTGACTCCTTTAAAAATGGCATTTTATACAATTAAATTGGCAGTTCAAGCATTACAATTGGCATATGAGACTTCAATTTTTGGTTCTGGAGATCAAAGCAAAATTGCTTCACTTAGGGCAGGCATTCTTGAAACAAAAGATGCAATGGTTGAAGTTGGTGAAGCTGCAATTGAAGCTGGTGGTGATATTGTAAATAATATTGGAGATGCAATTAATGAAGTAGGTGCAATGGTCACAATGGCTGCAGATGGAATTGCTCAAATTGATATTGCAGCAACATATGCAGCAAGTGGTGCTTTGGCAGAGGCACAAAACAATGCAGCAGTATTACAAGAATTGTTAAATGGAAAAATTGCAGCATATGAAAGGGATTTAAATATGCAAGCAAGAATCAGAGATGATGAATCCAAGACAATGAAAGAGAGATATTCGGCAGCATTAGAAATGGATGCAATACTAGCGAAGCAATCAGAAGCAAGAATGCGACTTGCTGATTTGGCAGTTTCACAAGCACAAAAAGAATTTGATGCAAGTCAAGGGAATGTTGAAATGGAAGCAACACTTTTGGCTGCAATAAATGAAAGAGCAGCAATTGAAGCTGAATTGGAACAAGCAGCATTTGAACTGTCAGAAGGTAAACAAGAATTGCTTGCAGAACAAGCTGAAATTGAACAAGAGGCATATGACAAGAGAATAGAGGATGAAAATTATCTTTTAGAATTGCAACAAGAAAATCTACTTGCAGGAATTGAAAGTGTGCGTGAAGCAGCATTAATGGAACTTGAAATCCAAAAAGAAAAAGATGTTGCTGCAGCAATGGAACACGAAAATTACGAGGCAATCATTGCTGAAATTGACATAAAATATCAAAGGAAAGAAGCTGCAATAAATAAAGCTGCAGACATCCAGGATAAGAAAATGGCCAAGCAAAATTTCAAGGATAAGGTTGGTTATGCAAAACAAGCGTTTGATGGGATTGCAGCAATTATGGGGAAAGAATCCAAAGCAGGAAAAGCCGCAGCAGCAGCATCAGCAACAATTTCAGCATTACAAGGCGCAACATCAGCTTTTGCAAGTTTAGCTCCAATTCCTTTTGTGGGTCCAGTTCTTGGTGGTATTGCTGCCGCAGCAGCACTTGTAGCAGGATATGCCAATGTAAAAAAGATATATGCAACACCAGGACCTGATGGAAGTTCTGGAGGAGGTGGAGGAGGAGGTGGTGGTGGTGAAGTTCCGGCAGCAACAAGCATTGCTGATGCTGATGTTGGTGATGTGGCACCAGAAATGACTGGAGGAGCATTTGAGTTGGGTTCAGGGGGAGAAGCACCAGGCGCAACTGAGGCATATGTTGTGGCCGATAATATGACATCAGAACAAGAACAATTGGCAAATATTAGAAGACGTGCAAGCGTATAAAATCAAATAAAACAATTAAAAATACTTTAGTTATTATGAAGAAAAGAAAGCTCACAAAGATTACAGAACTTATAATTTCCGATGAAAATGCTGAATTGTCAATTGACTGCATCAGTTTAGTTTCCGCGCCTGCAATAGAAGTTGATTTTGTTTATATGGATAAACAAAGGAAAAATTTAACAATGTCAAAAGTGGATGAATTTGCTCGTGAAATAATTTCACCGGCACTTATCCCAGATAAAAATATTTTCCGATACGATGCCAATACTGATGAAGAATTTTATGTTTATTTTTCCAAATCGACTGTTAAAAAAGCTAGTGAAATGTATTTGAGGTATAATAACCATCACAAAGCAACATATCAACACGAAGAAAGAATTGGTGGAATATTGACCACCGAAAGTTGGATCATTGAAGACCCAGAAAATGACAAGTCAAATCTTTACGGATACAAATTAAAAAAAGGAACTTGGATGGTCAAAATGAAAATTGAAAATGAAGAAATTTGGAACAAGATTCGTGATGGGGAATTGCGCGGAGTATCAATAGAAGGATTTTTTGTTGATAAATTGGCTGAAATGACAAATCAAGTAAAACCTACTGATGAAGAAGTTTTAACAGCATTGAATGAAATAATAAAACCTAAAAAATAAAAAAATGACATTTAGAAAACTAAAATATTTTGACTCAATGAAAAAGTCATTGAAAATAAAATTAAAAGACAATCCAAAAGTTTATAAAATTGCATTGTCAAGAATAGATGACGTTGAAGAAAAGATACAGCAAGGACATTTAGAAGAATTTGTTGAAGAAGCATATGACATTGCAAGAGAACAAATAGTAAAAGCAAGAGATATTGTCAGATTTGGTATGGCGCAAGCTCACGGTGAAGCAGAAGATTTATTAAATGATTTGGTTTCAACTATTGATGAACTTGGACTTGATACTCCACAAGAGATTGCAACATTAAGAAATCAATTGTTTGATCTACAAGAAGAAATTGATAATTGGGAGAGAAAAATTGAACAATTCTGGAACTAATAAACTTTAAAAAAAAACAAAATGGATTTAAATAGATTTCTACAAAATGTTGGTGCTACAAAAAAAGTAATCAATAAAAATACTGACCACGTAATGTTAAGCACATTATCAACTTTAGATCAAAGTTTTGATGAAGGAGATGAAGTATTATCAAATTTGAATTTTGCAGAAGGTCAATATCAAGATACGATTCAATATGTTGAATCAACAATCATTGCAAGAAACAAACAAGACTTTAAAGTTCAAGAAGCATTTGACAAAGTTGAGGACTTACAAAGAACACACGATGCAGAAATGCAAGATCAAAAAGCAAAACAAGAAGATGCAGAAATTGAGCTTGATGAAATTCAAGATGAATATGGAACTGCAAGAAGTGATTATGATGACAAAGAACAAGATTTATCATATTGGGAAGGTCAAGCAATGCAATTAGTGAATAGATTAAATAATCAAATTGCTGCATTAGTTAGTGGTGCAGAAAATTTAGGAATTGAAGTGAACGTTGATAAATATGTCAATCTTAGAAATAGATTAGAAGACAATGTAAATCACGATAAGATCAACTGGACTCAAATGGATTAATATTGAAAATCAAACAAACTTAAAATAAATACTTTACTTAACAGACACCTAAAAAAAAAATTATGGCAAACACAAATTTAAAGAAACAAATTTTATCAGCTTTAGGATTAACATCAGAAGTGATAAAAATGGAATGGCAGGCAAAATTAACTGACGGAACAATAGTTGTTTCATCAGCACCAGAACTTGAATCCGGAGTGGACATAGGAATTTTAACAGAGGACGGGACGACAATGCCTTTGCCAATTGGAAGTTATGAAACCGAAGAAGGTGTTGGATTTACGGTGGAAGAAGAAGGTATTGTTGCAGAATTGCTAACAGAAGAAGAAGAAGCACCATCAGAAGAAACATCAGAAGAAGCAGTTGAAGAAGTTGAAGCAAGCTCTGAAATGCTAGCTCAAATAAAATCAATCGTGGTTGATGTTGTGAATGCTGCAATGAAAGATTTAAAAGTTGAAAATGCAAAATTGAAAAGACAAATGAAGAAATTGTCTGATGAACCTTCAAGTTCAAGAATGTCAGTAAATAAATTTTCAAATTCAAGATCACCAAAACAAATTATTTCAAAAGAAGATTATAATAATATGTCTTCACTTGATAGATTCAATTATAACTTAAAAAAATAATAACATAAAACTTTAAAATTAGAAATTATGGCAGGAGAAAAAGATAGAAATTTAGTAGTGACTTCCAATTTTTGTGGGGACCACGCCGGACAATACATTGCTGCAGCATTAAAAGAAGCTAAGTCAATGGAATATTTAACTCTTTTAGAAAATATCAAATATACAAGAAGTATATCTGAATTGACTGGAGGGAATACAGCACAAACAACTTTAGTTGGTGCAAGAACTTGTGACTTTACAAGCAAAGGAACTTTAGGATTGGAAGACAAAAATCTTACTCCAGTTCCTTTACAAGTAAATTATGAAATTTGTAAGGAAGATTTAATTTCAGACTGGCAAGCTTTAAATATGAAAGCAGGACAATGGAACACAAATCTTGGACCTGACTTTGCAACATTCTTATTGTCAAGAATTGCTGGATTTATAGCACAGCACGCTGAAAATAATATTTGGGGTGGTGCAGTTTTAACACCAGGAGAATTTGAAGGATTCACAACTACTGGAACTGGTTTATTAAATAGTGGTGGAACTGTTATTGCAACAGCAACAGCACCATTTACAGTTGCAAATGTGATTGCAAATTTAAACACTTTACTTACTGCAGTTCCTGATGCAGTTTATTCTAAAATTTCAGAAGATTTATATATTTATATGAATCCTAAAACATACAGAATGTATATTTCTGCAGTATCTGAATTGGGATATGTGAATGCATTTAATATGAATGATACTTACCAACCTTATTTTGAAGGTTGTAAAATCGCCGTTTGCCCAGGTGTAAAAGATGACGAAGCAATTTGTGCTCAGACATCAAATTTATTCGCAGGTGCTGATTTATTTTCAGATCAAACTGAAATCCGTGTTTTAGATATGGCTCCTGTTACAGGAAGTGATAATATCCGAATCGTGGCAAAGTACAGTTTAGCAGTTCAGTCTGGTGTAAATTCTGATATTACTTGGTTGAAATAAAAAATTATAAACCCTTAAAATAAAAAAATTATGGCAGGATTTGATTGTGACTTAACTAAAGGGAGAGGACTTGGTGGATGTTTGACTACAACCGGTGGTGTGAAATATGTTTATTTTTGTGCATATGAGCCGGCAGTTTTGAATGATGCGCAGGGTGGTGCTTTTCCAAATTCATTAATAGATACAATAGATGGGATAACTACATTGTTCCGTTACAGTATGAAGCGCGGAGCTGGTGGGCTCACAGAAGCTGTTGCGGCATCGGCGGAAAACGGAACTGTTTTTTACACCCCAACCGTTACCGTAAAACTTCACAAACTTACCAAAGAAGATCAGAACGAGTTGAAATTAATTGCTCAAAATACATTGATTTGTTTTGTTGAATTGAATGAAGTAAATGCAGCAGGGAAAAATGTAATAATTGGAGTTGGTACTGATGCAGGATGCACAATTTCTGGTGGTACAAATAGTGCCGGAATGGCGCTTGGAGATTTTAATGGTTATGAATGGACATTCGAGGCGAACCAATCTTATCCAATGTGTATGGTGAAAGATTATGCACTTACTCCTTTTGATAACATTACTACTTTAGCAGGACCCATTGCTATTGACGGAAACTAAAAAAAATACTTATTTATTTGTTTAAGAGAGGGGAGTCAATTGGCTCCTCTTTTTTATTATATAAAATAAAATCATTCAATTTACTTTATTAAATATGATACACGCAACAGTAATGTCAAATCCAACAATTTTCAATGTCAGACCTGTTCAAAGAACACGATATTCTGGAGTAAACTTTGACAGAAACAACTTAACATATCTTATTCAATTCACAAATGATATGGATGGTTCAAGAAAATATGCCTATCCATCAGGTGCATATGAGCCAAGTATTCCAGGCATAGTAGATTATGGTGCTGCAACTTTTGACTATCAATATTCTGAAATAGTATTTGAGCAAGTGAACACAAAAGCACAAGAAGATGTTTATAAGGGAAGAATTTATTTAGAACCATCAGGATTTTGGTATTATGTGATTTGTGAAGTTTATTTTCCAGAAGGGATGATTGTTGAATTTGATGGCATTCCATTTTCAATGCTTTATCCAGGATATGCACCAATAAATTTTGAAAATGAATTTGATGAATGGCCAGGAAAAGTGGGTCCAGAGCCGACTGATGCAATCAAAGGAAAATTAGGTATCATTGTAGAAGAAGGTAAATTGCAAGTCAAACAAAAGCCGAGACAAGTAGATTATAAAATTTATAAAGAAGGCACAACAAACAATTATATATATAATGGAGAATAAGAATACTATTTTAAATGTCAATCTTGAAACTCAAACTGCACCAAAAATTCGTGAAAGCAGTTCAAAAGAGTGGGTTGAATATGGTGTGGAAGATGGAAATGCAAATGCCTATCCACAATTTTTGATTGATTTATATTATTCATCAGGAACACACGCAGCAATTATAAATGCTACAAGTGATATGATTGCAGGAACAGATATTCAATGCGAGGAGGATACAGATTATAGTTTAGATTCATATGTGAAACTGAAAAAGTTTCTTCAAAATGCAAATTCATCTGAAACTTTACACGAAGTAATCACAAAAGTTGCATTTGACTTCAAGCTTCAAGGGGGATATGCATTGAACATAATTTATTCTAAGGATAAAAAATCTATTGCTGAAATTTATCACATTCCAATGGAAAGATTACGAGCTGGGCGTCCAGATGAATCCGGCAGAATAACTCATTATTGGATTTCTTCTGATTGGAAAAATACAAGAGAACACGAACCAATTGAAGTTCCGGCATTTAATCCAAATGAAATTGATTCACCAAATCAAATTTTATATACTGGAAGATATTCTCCAAATATGGATATTTATTATGTTCCTGATTATGTGGCAGGATGCAACTGGGCATTGATTGACCAAAATATTGCAGAGTTTCATTTAAACAATATTCAAAATGGATTTGCAGGATCATACTTTATTTCTTTTGCAAATGGAGTTCCAACACAAGAAGAAAGATTTTCTATTGAAAAATCATTACAAGACAAATTTTCTGGAGTGAATGCTAGTGGTCGTTTTGTGCTCACATTTAGTGAATCAAAAGATAGGATTCCAGAGATCACGCCAATTGCAATGACAAACGCGGACAAACAATATTTGGCCTTGCAAGAACTGATGACTTCCAACATTCTTGTTTCCCATCGTGTGACCTCTCCAATGCTTATGGGGATAAAAAATGACACCGGATTGGGATCAAATGCCGAAGAACTAAATTCAGCTTTTGAAGTGTATTTGAACACGGTGATTATGCCATACCAAATTCAAATTATGAAAACATTGAAAAAGATTCTTGACATAAATGATATGAATTTACCATTGTCATTTGTTCAATCAAAACCAATCACTTCAAGATTCACAATAGATGATATGAGAACGGTTATGACATCAGATGAAATAAGAGAAGAACTTGGATTGGAAGCTTTAGAAGGGAATGATTTAAAAGATGGTGTTGATGAAATTGTAAATCCGACCACAGAAATGTCTAAGCAAAAAAAAAAGAAAAATTTCAACTTAAAAAAATGGCTGGTTGAAAATGGAGAAGTAATGTCAGATGATTGGGAAATTATTGATGAATCAGAAATAGAAGATGAACATTCACAATATGATTTTGAAACTGCAATAAATGGTTTGGTGGGAATAAATTTAACAAGAACAAGAGCAAGTGGAAATGTAGATGCTCGTGGATCACAAGATGGTAAAAGTAAACAAACAACTGAAAGAGATGCATTGTATAGAGTCAGATATTATTACAATCAAGAATTTAGCACCACAAAAGGTGATTCAAGACCATTTTGTAAAGATATGATGTGGGCATCAGATTCTGGTCGTGTATATAAAAAGGAACAATTGGTTCCGGCAAGTGATGGTGGATTAATGGGAAGTTTGAGTGAGGGTGGAAATCCTGGTTGGGGTCCTTATGGAAGTGACAATTATAATGTCTTCAAATATAAAGGAGGTGGAAATTGTTACCATCGGTTTTACAGAAGGATTTATAAAACAAGAATTGGTGAAAGCACAGATTTAGATGATGCAGAAGTAATTTCAACAACCAAAGCAAGATCACAAGGATTTAAACCACCAACAAATGATTCAGATGTTGCAAGAGCTCCAATTTCAATGGATGGTGCAGGATTTTATCAAGACTGGTTAAGAGCAAAATATGGATAAAAAATAAAAAATTATGGCACAAGGATATGTCCTCTTTATTTCTGAGGAAAAATTAAAACAATCTACTGCAATTCAAGGAAATGTTGATGTGGAATATTTACTTCCATACATTCAAGTTGCGCAAGATAAATATTTATCACCAAAACTTGGTGGAAAATTATATGATTACATTTCAGATTTAATTGCAAATGATACTATTGGCGATGCAGCAAATGTTGCTTATAAAACTTTGGTTGATGACTACATTGGGGAAATGCTTGTCCACTTTGCGTTTTTTGAATGCATCCCTTTTTTAAGGTACAAAATCCAGAATGGGAATATTTATGCCAAAACATCAGAAACTGGTCAAGCATTGTCAAGAACTGAAGCTCAAGATTTAAGAGAAGAAGTCAGAAATACTGCCGAATTTTATCAAAATCGTTTGATTGAATTTTTATGTTGTGAGAGTTCATCTTACCCATTATACGGTCAATCACAAACTTGTGGCCAACCAAAAGTTGATAAGAACGCATTTTATAATGGAATCAATTTAGAAAGACCAAGCAATTGTTAAAAATAACTTACAAGCCAAAACTAAAAAATGAATTGGCATTAAAAAAATATATTAAAAATGCCGATAAAAAACAGTCTTCAGGAGGTGGCGGAAGTGACAGGATTGAATGTAACAATATTAAGCATAACAACATTTTCAAACATTGAAATTGCTTTAAAAATAATACTTTTATTGGTATCAATAGTATATACAATTGACAAGTTTGTCAAAAATAGGGAGAACAAAAGGAAATGATAAAATTACTTGGTTTCCTATCTGGTAAATGGATAACTAATTTTTTTAGTACACATATACTAGAAGTGATTGTAAACTCCTTAAAACGCTTTAAAACGCTTAATATGAAATTGAAACATTTTAGGATAAATGAATTTGAAAGTCCAGATAAACTAGGTTCTGGAAGTGAAATGGATGTTGATTTTTTAGCAAAAATTGATGCAGCAAGAGAGCTTGCAGGAATTCCATTTAAAATAAATTCAGGATTCAGAACACAAGAACATAATTTGAAAGTAGGTGGTGTTTATTCAAGCTCACATAAAAAAGGATTGGCAGTTGATATTAGTTGTTTAAATTCTGACCAAAAATATATAATCTTAAATTCTTTAATGGCTCAAAATTTAACAAGATTTGGGATAGGAAAAACATTCATTCACGTGGATGATGACCAAGAAAAATCACAAAATGTGATTTGGACTTATTAATTTAAAAATGATAAAATGAGAAAATGGATAATTTTTCAAACATTGAAAAGGATGTTTACTAGTCGTAAATTCCTTTACACAGTAGTTGGTATAATCGTGCAGCTCTTGTCAGATAACTGGGGCATTGACCCAGAGGTTTCACAAAACATTTTGTATTCTTTAATTGCCCTCGTATTAGGTCAAGGTATTGCTGATGCAAATAAAAAGTAATAGATTCAGACTAAAAGAACACGAAATTTTAATCCTAAAGGGTTTAAGGGAGAAGAAGATAAATCGGCTTATTGTTGGTGATGTTCATCTTCCTTATACTCATAAGGAGTATTTAAATCATTGCAAATCTATTTATAAAAAATATAATTGCTCTGAGGTCAGTTTCACTGGAGATATTTTGGATTCTCATTTTTCGTCATTTCATTCAATTTCAACTGAATCACACGGTGCAAAATATGAGTTGGATATGGCAATTGAGCAAGTAAAAGATTGGTATCAAGCATTCCCAAATGCCACAATAACTTTAGGAAATCACGATTTAATTATTGCAAGAAAATCAGAAGATGCAGGAATAGATAAAAGATTTGTCAGAAATTTGAATGAAGTTTTGGGATGTCCAGATTGGAAATTTGAAGAACAATTCATTCACGATGAAGTTTTATATACTCACGGTACTGGTTGTTCAGGCAAAAGTATAATGAAAAGAGTTCAAAATTGGGGAACATCAATGGTTCAAGGACACGTCCATACACAATGTTTCATTGATTATACAGCATCATTGACTGATCTTAAATTCGGAATGCAGGCACCTTGCGGAATAGATTATAAAAGTTTTGCTTATGGATATGCAAAATTCCATACAGCCAAGCCAATTTTAGGTTGTGCAGTCATTTTAGATTCAGGTAAGTTGCCAATCATTGAGCCAATGATTTTAGGAGACAAAGAAGACTTCTAAGGCATTTAAACCATCAAGGTAGTGTAATGTATCACTTTGCACATAAAACTCCTTAAATCAATCCTTTTAATAAACTATCAATTGTTAGTAAGTTCTTAACATAATAGTGTTTAATACTTGTATATTTGTCAAGTATTGCCTATATTTGTGTATAACAAATGAGATAAGCATCAATCCAAAATATGATGCACAACGAAAACTAATAAGAATGAAAACTTACACGCACCCAGAAACAAACAAACCAATGTCAAAAGATGATTATTTTTTACTAATGTTTGGAAAACTCTTTATGGATTCTAACAATAAAGGAAAAATAAAACAATATGATGAAAAAGAACAATTGATTGAAAAAGTTGAACAATGTTGGCAAATCAAAGAAAATTGGAATGCTGATGAAATAAAAACCATTCCAAACCTATCACTAAAAGATTTAAGAGAAATTAGTCAAGAAATTGATGAAATGAATTCTGATGCATAATATAGAAAACCATACAGAAATGTGTGGTTTTTATGTGATGTCATTTTGATGATTACTCAATTAGTGTTTTCTAATAACATAATTTGACATCACTTTACAAAAAATTTAATAACTAAAACTAATAAAAAAATGAAAAATCTAAATGTTAAAAATATGATTTCTGCAAATGGAAATACAATTGCAAACCAATTTATTATCACAATGAATTACAAAAAAATGTTTCAATCTTATGATACATTAATTGCAGTCAAAGAATGGAAACAAAAAGATGGTTTGGAATATCAACAGATCACTTTAGATAAAAATTCTTGGGATTATAGCAAAACAACTGGAAAATACAGAAATCTATTTCTTGGTGAATCAAAAATTGAAACTGAAAAGAAAATCAAAACTAAAGAATATAAACTTAAAAACTTAAATAAATAAAAATATGGACAATAAAACATTTGAAGTAAAACACACAACAACTACAATCAAAAAATATGATGCAAGTGATCTTCCATTGTATTTTAAATGGACAAACGGTTCATCAAATTGGTATTTTAGAGTAAGAAATCGTGATGGAAAAATAATAAGTGATCTAATTAAAAATGTAAGTGAAGGTTATGAGTTTACTTATTCAACAGTTCAATCAGCATTTGACATAACTAATGAAAAATGTGAAGAAATTGAATGGAGAAATGAAATGCACAAATTTATTAATCAAATAAACTAAAAATGACAAAAAAGAAATGCTGCAAAGCAAAAACTAAAAAAGAACACGACATTTTATATGTCCAAGAAATTAATCAATTTCACTGTTCTGACAATGAAATCTATTTAACAGTTGAATATAGGGATGATGATCTTGTATTGCAAGAGAAAACTATCATATTTGATGCTTTTGAATTTTTACACTCTGGAGTTTGTGATAAATCTTATATTAAGAATAAGGTTTTAGAATACGTCAAAGAAATATAATATGGTTTATAATTGCATAATATGTGAAGAACCAAAATATGGCTTTGGAAACAATGCAATGCCAGTTAAAGATGGTTTATGTTGTGATGACTGCAATTTGCAAGTGATTATTGCACGATTAAAAAACAATCTTGATAATTTTAAAGAGGGTAAGGCGGAAACCTCAAATAAGACGCCAACAAAAACAAATAAATAATTATGGATGCAGTAAAGAAGTCAAAAGTTAAATCAGTTCAAGCAAATGGTACTTGGGATGGCCAATATGGTTTATTCTATAAATGGGAAATCACAATGGAAAATGGTGATTCAGGACAATATATGGGAAAAAGTGAAACACAAAACAAATTTGTGATTGGTGTTGAAGCTGCATATACTTATGACATATCAAAACCAGATTTTCATAAGATCAAACCTTTTTCTGATTTTCAAGCAACTGGTCAGAATAATCAATTTACATCAAAAGTAAACACCAAAGGTGGTGGAGATGTCCAAGATATGATAATCAGACAATCATCTTTAAAATCAGCAGTTGAATTTTCAAAAGACACTTATGATGTAAAAGAAGTATTAAAAATGGCTGATGCATTTGTGAATTGGGTTTATAATAAAGAATCAAAAATGGTTGAAGTTGGTGCAAAAGATACAATGATGAATGGAGAAACAATGCCATTCTAATGAATATAAATGTCACTGATACAAAACACATTAAAGGCATTATAAATAAAGCAGCAGAGGTTTTTGATATACCTCTGACTGCATTATTATCTAAGTCCAGAAAACAAGATTTAAACATTGCCAGAATGTGCATAGCAAATATTGCTATGGAAGAACATTCAATGCATAAAGATTTGATTGCAGAAGCATTGTCCAGAGATAGGTGTTCAATATATTATTATGAAAAACAACATAAAGCTCAATATTCTAACTGGGCAAAATATAGAAACAGCTTCAACTTATTGCATTCAAATTTATTTATTGGAGTAAGAAAAACAATAAGAAAATCAGAAATTTTACGAATGCTAAAAGAGGGCAAACTAAAACCTTACAATGGTGCGGTCACAATATTAATTACTTCTGGTTCTAGTTCACATAAATTCAAAACATCATATGCTGATATGTGTGAAAATGTTGAAAAGATAAAAGAAATATTTTCAGATCACGATGTGAATATAGATATTCAAATATGATAAATCTTTTAAGTTCATCAGCTTTTTTTATTGTCAATAAGAAACTTGCAAGAATTTTAGGAATTGAAGCTGCATTACTTTTAGCTGATTTAATTTCAAAGAATCAGTATTTTGAAAACACACAATGGTTTTTTAATACTGAAAGTAATATTCTTAGAGATACAACATTGAGTGCATATAAACAAAGATTGGCATTAAAAATATTGGAAGATCATAATATTATTATCACAAAAAGAAAAGGTGTTCCGGCTCGCAAATTTTATATGATTAAGCACGATAATTTGATGCACCTGATAAGTTGTGAAGAAATTGAACAACTTGTTGTGAAAGATTTAAATAGCAAGTCAGAGAGTAATCCAACAACTATTAATAATAATAAAGAAATTAAAATAAATAATACTATATTTAAAGCACCAACTTTTTTAGATGTTGAAAATTATTGTAAAGAACGCAAAAATAATGTTGATGTTTCAAATTTCATTAATTTTTATGAAGCCAAAGGTTGGATGATTGGTAAGAACAAAATGAAATCTTGGAAAGCTTGTGTTCGCACTTGGGAATCAAATACAAGAAATTCTTATAATAGAGGTGCAAAAACTGAATCAAAACTTGATTCACAATTAAATGAATATATGAAAGGAAAAGAATTATTATGATTTCAATACAACAATTAGATTCAGATGAATTGACAAATAAAGTTTATGATTTAGTTGCTAAAACTACAATTGAACTTGGTCACAGAACTGATGCCAAAACTATGGTCACACTGGCGAATGCATTTTCATTTGATTTAAAAAATGAAAACAGATTCAAAATTTTAACATTTCCAGATATTCAAATGGCATTTCATAATGGAGTCAGATCAGAAGATCAAGATTTTATGTCAATCCCCACATTTTTCAAATGGGTAAGAAAACAAAAAGATTTAATTGATGCTGACATTTATAAAGTCAGAACATTAAAAGAACCAATTGAAGCAGCACCACTTTTCAGAAATTATGACAATTCAAAAACAGTAAGAAGTTTAACTAATAAATTTAAAATAAAATGACAAAAATAGAAATGCAGTATATGGAAACAATAATCAGAGAACTTCCAAAAATGAGAGAAACAATGGAAATTATTACAGTATTATTATCACAACAAATAACTAAAGAAAAACCAACTAAAAATCCTAAAAAATGATTAATGAAAAAGATTGGATTGAATCCACAAATCAAAACAATGAAGACCCCACAGAATTTAATGGTGTAAATCCATCGTGTGAAATATGTGAAAAAGAAATTGAAATGTATTCAGATTATTGTGAAGACCATCAAGATTGTATTATGTGTGGCGAAAACAATGAATGTGAATGTGAGGATGAATGGTCTGGTGTTTCATCTTGTTGTGAAGCAAGAATGGATACAGATCAAGGTTTATGTTATTCTTGCAAAGATCATTGTGAAAGTGTTTGGGATGAAGCAATTGATTCAAACAGAATGAAAAGAAATACTTTAAAGTAATATGAATACAATATTATCATTTATTTTAGCATCAATTATTTTTCTAATTGGATTACTGGTGGGTTTTTTTATTTCATTTTATTTCGTGTTCCGAAAAAGATTGAAAGCAAAACTAAAGCGTGAAGCAAATGAAGTGGAATCATTGGAATGGTATAAGCACATATGATTGGTAAAATAATAATTTTCGCAGTCATATTTATATTTGTTGCATATATTTTATTTGTAAATTTTATTTACTTTTGGAAACATCAAAACAAAATTGAAACTAATTTAAAAAAAATAAACAATGAAAGTAAAACAATTAAAGGCAAGCGTCAAAAATTTATTGATTGAATGGCCAGAACTTAGAGATAATGACAATTCATTATGTACTCAAATTTGGAGAGAAGAATTAAAAGATCAAGGTATTTCAGTCAATGACAATGTGTATTCCTTTTTTAAAAAATATGCAAATGGACATTTAAGTTTAGCACCATCAATAAAAAGAGTAAGAGCAAAGCTGCAAGAAGATCATAAAGAATTGCGTGGAACAAATTACTCTAAAAGAAAAACAAAGCTTCAAGATGAATGGAAAGATGCATTAGGTTATCAAACTGAATATGAAACCAAGCATAAGTAAACTAAAAAAGAAACTTGATACAGTATTTTCCAAATTCATTCGGCTGAAAGATGCTGATTCAAATGGATACAATTATTGTTTCACGTGCAATAAATTTGACCACTATAAAAATCTTCAAAATGGTCATTTCATTTCCAGAAAATTTCTTGCCACAAGATTTGATATTGAAAATTGCAGACCACAATGTCCGAAGTGCAATATTTTTTGCTATGGAGAACAATTTATTTTCGGTCAGAAACTTGGAATTGAACTGGCTGAATCATTGCAACAAAAAAGTAGATCAACATTAAAGATATTTCCCCACGAATATCAAGAGTCAATCAGTTATTATCAAAAGTGTGTTGATAAATTTCTGAAAGACATATCAAAAACTGATTATTTTTAGCGTTTATTGTTCTTGTGTTAAAAGAACCAATTGCAATTAATAACATTCACAAATTTCTATTAAAAGAATATTTGCAATTTCTTGACACTACAATTGAAACCTGCACAAAATCAAATATAGATAAATATCTGGAGTACATTGACCTTTGTAATATTGTTATTGAGCATCATAATGGATACAAAAAAGGAATGGGTGAAAATAATTTTTATGATTTTTTAGGTATCATTCCAACCAATTTAAGTTTAATGTCAAATGGTTTTTTGGCAGGGATGGAAACCAAAAGAAATGCAAAACAGATTAGAATTTTCAGATTATTAATTACAGAATATTCTCACGACTTAGTTGAAAAGCTTGATAAATTAGAACCAATCAATGAATAAGATTTATCAAGAAATAACAGATCACATTCATAAGTTGCGACAACAAGCATTTAGATTCACTGATGACAAAAATGAAGTTGATGAAGTTGTGCAAGAGGTTTTATTATATTTTCTGACAATGAATCCTGAAACATTAAAAAAAATATACACATCAGATAAAATCAAAGGTGTCATTTCATATGCTTGTATTATGATTAAAAGAAATCTGACTTGCAAGAACAATAAATACTATTATAAAATCAATAAGTATTATACAAAAATCAATGCACTTTACACCTCACCAAAATCAGGAAGATCAAGTTTAAATATTGAAAATGAAATAAAGGGAATGCACAAAGATATTTCAAATTTACCAGAAAATATAGAACCAGATAATTATATTAAACTTGAATTGATTGATGAAGCTCTTGATTCATTTTATTGGTACGACCGCGAAATTTTTAAATTGTATTATTACGAAGGTCATACATTAGATCAGTTGGCCAAGAAAACAAAGATCAGCAGAAATTCACTATTCACAACAATTGACAAGGTAAGAACTAAATTAAAAATATTATTAAATGAGTGTAAAGAGAAATAAGTTTTTTGCAAAACCAGATGTTGCAAAAGAGAGAATTGAAATTTGTCGCAGTTGCGAACATTATTTTAAACCAACAGGAACGTGTGGAATTTGTGGATGTTTTATGAGAATAAAATCCAAAATTGGTGCTATGTCTTGTGCTGATGTTCCAAAAAAATGGCTTAGTACTGGAGACTATTATGCGCCTACTGATATTCCAGAAGATTTAATAAAAGAAGTTATGGAGATTTTCCCAAAATTTGAAAATAGAAAAGCACCAGATTATCAAACAAAAGAAAATATGATTGAATTATTTAATGTCATTCACGGCACTGCACATTCCTTGAAAACCAATTGCAGTTCTTGTTTATCACAAATTTGGAATAGTTTCAACACGATTTACAATGCAAATAAGAAATGACAACTTACGCATCATATTTAAGAAGATCAGTTCAAAATGAAAACAATCGGTGGATAGTAAAATTTGATTCAGAAAATTTAATTAAAGAAGTGAAATTGATTTACAATCCCAAAGAATATAGAAAAATGAATGGGAAACATAAATTGCTTACAAAAGAAAAACTACTTGAAATATTAGATGATGACAAAAAGAACAGATCAACAGAATAAATATTATTTCAAATGCATTGTTTTGATTCTTGGAGAATTTCTTGGGTATCATAAATTTGAAATGCACGAAATTTTAAAAGACAAATTCATTGAAGACAAAAGCAAAGAATTAAGCCAAGCAGAATTTCAACAATATTGTGAGCAAATAAGAATATGGTCAATGCAAGAACTAAGCGTGAAATTACCCTTGCCAAATGAATGTTCAAAAAATACTTTAATAAATACATAAACAAATCAAATGAAGAAACAAATTAAAATTCATTCAATAAAAGGAAATCCAAACAATCCAAGAATTATTAAGAATGATAAGTTTACAAAATTAGTGCATAGCATTCAAACACTTCCAGGATATATGGAATTGAGACCAATAATAATTGATGAAGACAATATGGTTCTTGGGGGAAATATGAGATTGAAAGCTTCAATGCATTTAGGAAATAAAATGGTTTGGACTGATATGTTTACAAAAGCAATGTCAGATGAAATGAATGTAAAAGCATTAGAGGATGAACGCAAACCAAAAACATATGCAGAATATTGCAGAGAAATTATTATAAAAGACAATGCAAGTGCTGGAGAATGGGAATATGATATGCTGGCAAATGAATGGGATTCAGTTGAACTTGATGACTGGATGGTTCCAGTATGGAAAAATTCTGATGACATTGACTATTCACAAAAAAATAAAGAGATTGATTTAAATAATATGGATAGTTCAATGACATTGAGTTTAAAATATGAAGAAGAAATTTATCACGAAATCAAAAACAAATTACTCAAAATTCACGAGGACCCATCACAAGCATTGATAAAACTATTAGAAAATGTCTAATCACAAATATAATTATAGATGGAAAATGTCAGATGGTTATCCAGATAAAAATGGATTACTGGTGTTTGGAACATTTGTTTGCGGTGGTGGATCAACAATGGGATATAAACTTGCAGGATATAATCATTTAGGTGGTGTTGAAATTGACAAACCAATTGCAGAAATTTACAAAGTGAATCATAATCCAATGCATTTATATGTAGAGGATATAAGAGACTTTGCTGATAGGGATGAATTTCCAGAAGAATTATATCATTTAGATATTTTAGATGGCTCACCACCTTGCAGTTCATTTTCAACTGCAGGAAATAGAGAACAAGATTGGGGAAAAGAAAAGAAATTTTCCGAAGGTCAAACATTCCAAAGATTAGATGATTTGTTTTTTGATTACATAAGACTTGCAAAGAAGCTTCAACCAAAAGTATTATTAATTGAGAATGTTAAAGGATTGATTCAGGGCAATGCAAGATCATATGTTCGGAAGATAAATGAAGCACTAAAAGATGCCGGCTATCACGTTCAATTATTTTTATTGAATGCTGCATCAATGGGTGTTCCACAAAAGCGTGAGAGAGTTTTTTTTATATGTCAAAGAAAAGGATTAGATTATCCAAAATTGAAACTTGAATTTAACGAAAGCATTATTCCATTAAGTGAAATAAGTGAAGACCACCGAACAAATTATTTGACAGAAAAATATTCTCAATATTGGGATGATGCAAAAGAGGGTGGAACTGTTGGTAAATTTGGCACGATACGAAAAGCAAAATACAATGATGCTTGCCACACTATAACATCCGGAGACATATATCATCCACATCAAAAAAGAACTTTAGTTGATAATGAATATATAAAAGCAGGATCATTTCCAAGTGATTTCAATTTCATAAAGACTGATGCAAAATATATAATAGGAATGAGTGTTCCACCAATTATGATTGCTCAAATATCAAAACAAATAGAAATACAATGGCTAAAGAAATAGAACAGAATAGAACACAAATCGCAAAGAATAGAATGCTCAAAGCATTGGAAAGTTCTCTTGGCATTGTCACAACTGCATTGAAGACAACTGAATTATCAAGAACAAATTATTACAAATGGTTGAAAGAAGATGAATCATTTGCACAAGATGTGAAAAATGTTGAATTGGTTGCAAAGGATTTTGTGATGACTAAATTTTATGAATGCGTAAATGAAAAAGTTCCATCAGTTATAATACACGCCACAAAAAATATATGTGGAATGAATGAAACCAATAAATTAGATTTAACTTCTGGTGACGAACCAATTAAAATAAATGTCAATATAAAAGGAGTTGAATATTGATAAATGGAAATCAATACTAAATTTACAAATACACAAGAAAAAGCATTAGAATATTTATTTGATAGCAATACAACAGAAATATTATTTGGTGGTGCTGCAGGTGGTGGAAAATCATTTTTAGGGTGTGCGTGGTTGATACTTCTTGCAGTTAAATATCCAAAGACAAGATACCTACTCGCAAGATCAAAACTTGATAGTTTAAAAAAAACAACATTAAATACATTTTTTGAAATATGTCAATCGTGGGGATTCATTTCTGGAAAGCATTATACATTCAATGCATCATCCAACATAATCACATTTTTCAATGGATCAGAGATTTTATTAAAGGATTTGTTTTTGTATCCAGGAGATAGAAATTTTGATTCTTTAGGTTCTTTAGAAATCACTGGTGCATTTATTGATGAAGCAAATCAAGTAACAGAAAAAGCAAAGAATATTGTAGCATCAAGATTGAGATACAAATTGGATGAATATGGACTCAAGCCAAAATTGTTTATGACTTGCAATCCTGCAAAGAATTGGACATATACACAATATTATAAACAAGCAAAAGAGGGAACACTTCCAGTACACAGAAAATTTATTCAAAGTTTGGTTGATGACAATCAATTCATTTCAAAACATTACAAAACACAATTATTGACACTTGATGAAATTTCAAAACAAAGATTGTTATTTGGAAACTGGGAATACGATACAACAAATGATTCATTAATAAATTATGATTCAATTATAAATTTATTCGGCTCACAAGGAATGGATGGTAGAAAATATATTACTTGTGATGTTGCAAGATTTGGTGCTGATAAAACTGTAATAATGGTTTGGTCTGGATTGCATATTGAATACATAAAGACAATTGATAAATCAGCAATTGATGTTGTAGTCACTCAATTAAAAATGTTGCAACAAAAATATTCAGTCAATTTAAATGACATCATTCTGGATGAAGACGGTGTTGGTGGTGGTGCAAAAGATTATATGAGATGCAGAGGATTTGTCAATAACTCAAAAGCATTGCTTGGGGAAAACTATCAAAATTTGAAAACACAATGTTATTATAAACTGGCTGACTTAATAAACAAAGGACAAATTGGAATCAGTTGTGATGACGTGAATATTGAAAAGAATATAATTGAAGAACTGGAACAAGTAAGGAGTAAAGATCAAGACAAAGACAATAAACTTAAATTGATTCCAAAAGATACAATCAAAGATATTTTAGGTAGATCACCTGATTATGCTGATGCAATGGCAATGAGAATGTATTATGAAATTGATGGAAACTTTGGACGGTATTTTGTCCAATAAAAAAGTGCAGACTAATAAGGAACTGCACTTCTTTACAAACAAGATAAAGGTAAATCAATTGAGAATTTGTTTTATATTCTCTTATAATACGACAAGGCAAATATAATAGAAATAATCTAATATGCCGATTTTAAACTAAATAATAACTTTTTACTTTATTAAATATGAAAGTCAAAATTAACAAAGATGGGATTGATACAAATTTTAATTTAATTGATAGTTGGGAAGATGTGACTCTGGAAAAATGGGCAAGATTAGTTGATGCACATAAAGGGGGCAATGGTAAAGCAAATGAAGCTTTAGCAACAATTGAGAATTTATCAGATATTCCAAAACAATTGATTGAACAATTTTCATTGAATGACATCACAAGCATATTGTCAAAATTATCTGATATTCAATCCAGAGCAAAATCAGATTTAAGAAATAGATTCACATTGAATGATGTTGAATATGGATTTCATCCTAATCTGGAGGATATTACTTTGGGGGAGTGGGCAGATTTGGAGACTTGCATAACTGACGGTGTGAATGATAATCTTGCAAAAATAATGGCAATTTTATATAGGCCAGTCACTGAAACAAAAGATTCATTTTATACAATTGAAGCTTACGATACAACCACGAAACCAATGAGAATACAAGAATTTAAAAAGATGCCTGCAGAACTTGTTGAATCAGCTCTGGTTTTTTTTTGGATTTTCGTCTCAAGACTATATCCTCATTTCAGGTTGTGTTTAACGGAACAGTTGAAGAAGAACCTGAACCAGGTAGTTCAGTCAGGAACAACGATGAAACATTCTCAAAACGCTGGGGATGGTTTGGCGTAATGTACCGATTGACAAATGGAGACTTATGCAAGTTGCAACAAATTGTTAAAATGGAATTATACACTTGTTTGACTTGGTTATGTTATGAGACAGATTTAGAACAAGTTACTAATCAACAAAGAAAACAACAAAATGCCAGTACAAAAAAATAGTTCAAGATATGCAATGTGGAGGGCTGAAAGTAATACATCAGTCACAGATCAGTATGCACACGATTCAGTTGGATACAAGACATTTAATAATGTAATTGAATCACTTTTGTGTATTGCATCAAAACATAAATTTATTAAACAGGTTGATGCTGGAGATATTTGGCGCGTGGATTTGGAAAAGAATACTGAATATCCATATTTTCATTTAGTGACTGACAATGTTCAAACAACTGAATCAGAAATGATTTTCAATTTTCAATTAGTCATTATGGATTTGGTGGAACCAGGATTAAATAATGAGCAACAAGTTCAGTCAGACACTTTACAGATTTTAGTTGATATTGTGAGTGCATTTAAAAATGGAACAATTGTATCACCTATTGAAAATGGAGAAGTGAATCCAACATATTATGTTGATGGTGATTTCACATTCAATCCATTCACAGAAAGATTTGACAATGCGGTTACTGGTTGGACTTTAGATTTGGGTGTTCACATTGAATACTTATTTCCGGCTTGCTTTGATCCATTCACGCCAAATGAAGACGGTTCACCTGCAAATTGTGTTCAATAATGTTAGTTGCTTTAATATCAGGAATGGCAATTGGATTCATATGTGGAATCAAATTAGAAACAAGAATAAACAATAAACTTAAATAAAAAACTATGGCAAACTTATCAGTATCAATTTCAGAAAATATAAATCTGAATGGAAGTAATAGGGGCAGTACGAACACAACATCAATTTCAAACATAACACAAGTTTCAAATGAAATAAAAAGTTGTCCAGGAGGTGTTGAAGCAGGTGTTGAAACATTTTTGGGAAATTATGCATCAATAGTGAATGCAAGTCCTTATTCAAATTACAATTACAAAGACGCAAAATATGTAAGAGTCACAAATCTTAGCACAGAATATACAATTGAAGTTGCATTTGTAAGCACCGGTGTAGATAATATTTGTGAAGGGAAAACAAATGAACCAGATTCATATCGTGTATTTTTAGAACCAGGACAAAGTTCAATTTTATGGAATGCAAGTAGAGGTAAACTTGGAGCTTCATCAGTTCCTGACTGGGCAAGAAATTTGACAAACTTATCTTATGTTTCAGTATTCAATAGAACAGATTTGAATATTGACATTGAGTTTATGGTCGCTTCATCAACACCTACATCAGAAGATTAGAATGCTAACATACGCCCAAAAAAATTATCTTGAATCAGTTGCAAAGAACATAATTAAATTAGCTAAAACTAATTTAAAAAATGGCAAGGGAAATACAAAGCTTGCAGGCAGTTTAGATTATGATTTAAAGATTGATAAAGATTCAATGACTGTCACATTTAAAATGGATGATTATGGAACTTTTGTGGATAAGGGTGTCAAAGGAAAGGGTGGAACAATTGGAGAAGAATCATATGGTGGCAGAAGATATTTCACAACTTGGGAGGGCAAGAGAAAAGATAGTCCATATCAATTTGGAACTGGAAGTGGAGGTAAAGGTGGATTGACCAAAGCAATTGGAAAATGGATAAAGACAAAGGGATTGAAAGGGAGAGTGAATAAAAACTGGCCATCAGCAGGAAATAGAGGTGGTCAATTTATTACGGACAAATCATTGACATTTTTAATTGCAAGATCAATATACATTAAAGGTGTTCACGGTATTTCATTTTTCCAAAAAGCAATTGAGACAGGAATAAAGGATTTAAATGAGGGATATGAATTTGCATTTGTAGAAGATTTTGAATCAACAATAACAGCATCAACAAAATAAAATAAAATATGGCTGGACTTTTAATCAAACAAGAACCATTTTTCAAATTCAATGCTGCAGGCCAACCATTGGTTTACACAGTAGAAGCAGAGGATATTGTTTTGAATGAATCCAATGTGAAATTCATTTGTTCAATTTGGGGTGGAAGAACATTAAATGACTTGTATAAATTGGCAACATTGAAAACAACACCAAATGGAATGGGGGTTGGAATGTTTGATGTTTCTTCAATTGTTGAATCATATGTGAGCCCAACATATCAAGGTAAAAGAGGATTGAGTGACGAACATCCAAATGCAACATCAAAATTTAAGGGTGTTCAATATAGTGACAATAAACCCCACACGATACATCAAATTGATAAATTTTGCACGAACACAAATAATATGTTTATGTACGAAGTTTATTTCACAATTGAATACTTGGACCCAGCAACTGGTTTTATTGTGGAGGATGATGACGAATCAGATTATAGAGGAGACAATTTGGTTTACAATGCAGTTTTAGGAAACCATCAGAATATTTCATCAAATGCTATGGTTCCAAGTGGACAAGCAAGATTTGGTTATCAACCACAAGATTTTCAATATGCATCAGGAGATGGTGATTATTTAATCAGAGACACTTTTGGAAGTGGTGCTTCATTTATTGATGGTGGTAAATTTGTCACAAATATGCCAATGTTCGGTCAGAAAATAAGAGAAGATGATTATGCTACAATTGCATTTTTTAATTGCATTGATAATAGAAATTCATTAAGTTCAAGTTGGCAAGGAAATGGAAATCTTGCAACTTGCCCAACAACTGGAGGGGGTGGTGATAATAATATTCCAGGAATAGCATTAAGATTTAAAGATGAAAATGGAGTTATAATCCAAAACAATTATTATGAAAATACTTGGGTAAATGGTGGTGCTGATGCAAATACTGGATCATTAGATTCAGCAGTAAATTTAGTATATTTTGGATATGGACTTGCAAATATGAAAGGGCGAAATGAAACTTGGCCTGCAAATTCAGCAAGTTATGATGTATATCCAAGTGACGGAACAATGCAAGGTATTCCAACACCACCAATAAATAATGGAAATTCACAAGCAAGAGAGGGAACATTAGATTTTGGTGAGGGAGAATCAATTGCAGAAGCACGAAATCAAAGTTCAGTTCCACCTTGTGAATGTGAAAGATGTGAGGATGGAACATATAAATGTGGAACTAGTGGGTGTATATATGTTGATGAAGAAGCTTGTTTGAAAGTTCATCCAATTCCAAGTTGGGATTGTATTGATTCAACTTGTCAAGACCCAGGAACAGGACTGGGAACTTATACTGATCTTGCAGTTTGTCAAGCAAATTGTGGTGTGGCGCCAACTGAAAGTTGGGATTGCATAGATAATAATTGTGTGGACCCAGGCGGTGGTCAAGGACAATACAGCACATTTGCACAATGTTCATTATATTGTGGTCACCACGTTCCAAAGACTTGGGATTGTATTAATGACAATTGCTATGAGGTTTTTACTGGCTTAGGACAATATGGATCACTTGCATCTTGTCAATTAAATTGTTATGTAAAACCACCTTGTTATTGTGTGGAATGTCAGGACCCTGAACCACCAGGAAAATGGAAATGCACAACTGATGGAATTGATGGTGCTTGTATTTACAATTCATTTAAAGATTGTGAATTAGGTATTGTAAATCCACCACCAGAACCACCAACAGAATGGTATAAACCAATTGGCAGAATGTATAATTTTGGAATCATAGGAGATGATTGTCACGGTTTTGAAAGCGTAAGAATAGTTTGGCAAAATAGAATGGGCGCTTGGGATTATTATACATTCACTAAAAAAACACAAAAAAAGGTGAAGACAAAAGGAGTCACATTTAATCAACTTGGTGGAACTTGGAATGAATCAGTTTGGCAACCTCACGACCATTTAGGGGGAAACAAAATATTTATAAATAAGACTACAACATCATATGATTTAAATACTGATTATGTCACAGAAGATATTGCAGCTTGGTTTGAAGAAATGTTCACAAGCTCTGATGTTTATTTAATGGGAGAATTTACAAATGACGAACCAGTTCCAAATTTTGGGGGTCCAGGAAATCCACCAAATTATTTAAGGAAATATATTCAACCAATTACGGTTGGTTCAAAATCATACACTAAAAAAACAAGGGCAAATGACAACTTGATTAAATATAAATTCAAAGTGGATTTATGTATTCCTGACAATATACAAAAAGCATAATGGCGATTCAACTTATAATTTATCCACAACTTTATGATGGGTTCCATTCATTCACTGGACCCAGTTCAATTTTAGGTGGAAGTGGTTCTGGACAAGGAACAAATAGTACAGTTCAAAGAATGGCACAACCACAAGTTGCAACAGAAGAAATGATGGCAAATCCATCAATGCGAGGTCAGACTCCAGAAATAAATACAGTTCCAGAAACAACAAGTGGAATTGTAAATTCATTAAACACATTGAGTAATTTTCCAGCACCAGTTGGAATGTATAAATTGGGAGTTGCATCAAATGTTGTGAAGGCACCAAAATATGACAAAGCACTTTTAGTTTTATCAACTGATACCGGAACAAATACAAATACAAATGGTTCCGCATTTATTTATTCAACAGTAAATGGTTTGCAATCAGGAAATTCATATCGTGTTATGATTACAGTTGAAAGTTCTGACATATCAAATATGAGACTTGGTTCTGTTGGGGGAAATACTTGGGATGTAAATGGAAATTCAATGTCACAGCTTGGAGGTAAAAAAGGAATGATTCAAGGCACTCAATGGTGTGACGCTGCAAATGGACAATTAATAAATAATCCACTTGGAACAGCAATCACAAGTCAAAAAATATTTTATCAAGATTTCATTGCTGAAAATAGTACAGAGGTTTTGCAATTATCAGTTCAAAATAATACTGCATCAATAACAAATTTTTCAAGATTGAGTGTAGTTGCATCAACACATAATTATCAAGCACAAGGCAATTCACAAGCACGATTAAGTGCGCAACAATATATTTCTGATGGTCAAGTAATTTTAGATTTATATAAAGATGAAAGTATCCCATTGAATTTATCAGTTGATAATTTTACTGATGTTGCAGAAAAAGTTGCAAGTTATTCAAAAGCGTTTATGCTTCCTGCAACCAAAAGAAACAACAGAATATTCTCACATTATTTTGACGTCACAAGATCACAAAATCACGACCAATTAGTTTTCAATCCATATGTTCAAACAACTGCAGTAATAAAAGATGATACAGTAATTGTGTTTGAAGGTTTTTTGAAAATGATAAATGTTCAAGAAAAAGATGGTCAAATAAGTTATAATGTAAATTGTTATTCACAGCCAACTACATTTTGTGATTATTTAAAAGCAGGAGTGATTGGAGATTTAGATTTGGCTGAACTTGGTCACGAATATTTCTATGACAATGTTGAGGATTCTTGGACTTCACCTGGTTTAACTTTGTCGGCTCCATTATTGCCAGGAACACTTGCAGGAACATCAGGTTCTTTGCACACAGAAGTCATAAAATATCCTCTTATAAATTGGACTGGACAATATACAATGTTGGATGGGAATAGGATGTATTCATCAAAATTAGAAAATTCATTCAGACCATTTATTCAATGCAAATATCTTTTGGATAAAATGTTTGAATCAACTCCATTTTCATATGAAAGTAATTTTTTAAATACAACAGCATTCACAAAA
>TARA_R110000744_G_scaffold158819_1_pt1 | contig 30737 bp, 28 predicted proteins | sample TARA_R110000744 | Tara Oceans TARA_R110000744 (sample SAMEA4398083) | marine metagenome | biome: Polar Biome; feature: [DCM] deep chlorophyll maximum layer (ENVO:01000326); material: water (ENVO:00002006), including particulate matter (ENVO:01000060) such as... | depth 36 m | reverse complement strand
AGTTGCTCCCGATCCTCACGCGCCGGATGGAGGGCCTCGCCTTTCCTTCTTACGAGTTTCCCGCCAATCGACGCGGGGAGATACTCGTCCTCCGTGGCGATCGCGGCCAGGCTCAGCACCTCCCAGTCTTCCTGCTCGAGCAGGTGCGCTGTCAGATCGTCTTCGGCGAGCCGCTGCATGGCCACGATGATCACGCCGTCGTGCTTGCTGTCCAGACGCTGGTAGATGTTCCGGTCAAACCAGTTGTGGATCGAGAGCGTCTTCATCGGATCGTCCGCCTCGTGGGCCGATTGCGGGTCGTCGATGATGATGAAGTCCGCACCCCGGCCTGTAATGGAGCCCGAGGGTGTGAACCCCGCCCGAGAGCCGCCATGAGCAAGCTTCAGGGTGCTGGTCGATTCTTGCACACGCACATGCGGGAACAGCGATCGGTATCGTGGGTGGTCCATCAGGTTCCGGGTCAGATCATGGTGCTCATTGACCAGCCCTCGGTGCCCGGCCACGCACATGATCTTGGACTCAGGCCGTACGCCCAGCACCCATGCCGGGAAGGCGATTGACGTGCAGATCGATTTGAGTGACCTCGGCGGCATGTTGATGATGAGCCGCTTGGTCTCCCCGCGGTGGCACCGAGCCAGCGCCTCACCCAGCACATCGATCGACCAGTTGTGCTGGTACTTGATATGTGGATGCAACGCCCTGAACGCCAGCCGGAAGAACATCCGAGGCTCGTGCTGGTACATGTAGCGGATCGCTTTGGCATCATTCTTCATGATCATCGTCGATCTCCTGGAACTGCCCTGCGTCTGTGGATCCAAACTGCTGGATGAGTTGGTTGAAGGCTTCTCGATCGGCGGCGTCCGGTTGGAAACCTTCAATGGTGTAGTGCTTCGCCATAAGCGGGATCAGCATTTTGATAGATCGTGGATTGTTCTTGAGTGCATCATTGACCAGTGTTTTGATGATCACTTCACGCTTGGTGAGCGTCACCTGCTGCCCGCCCTCCGTGATCCGGAGTGTTTTGCTGAGCTCGATATCGATGAGCTTCTCGAAGTCCTTGATCTTCTTCGGTCGTCCGTTCGGGTTTCCGGATTGACCCGCTTTCCACTGGGTGTGCTTGGGTGGTTTCTGGTATCCGATTTCGTATTGGGGTTGATCATCCATTGGTGACCTCCTCTGGGGTATTCAAACTGGCGCGGGTTTCTGTGAGTTCGCTGTAGGTCTTGCCGGTCTGCTCGTGGACGGCTTCCTTCCCGGTCCATTGCTGCCAGCGGGCGATCGCGACATCGACATAGCGCGGAGAGAGCTCGATCCCGGCGCACGCCCGTTTGGATTTCTCGCAGGCGATGAGCGTCGAGCCGCTGCCGAGGAACGGATCTAAAACAAACTCACCACGGCGCGAGCAATCGAGGATCGCTTCCTCGATGAGCCGCACCGGCTTGATCGTCGGGTGGAGCTTGAGCACCTCGCTCGATGCGGGGTCTCCCTCGGCGGCATCGAGTGAGCGGGCCGACGGGAAGCTCCAGACATTGCTCCGCGTGCGTCCGTGTTCACCGAGGCCGAAGTTGTTCCGGTGACGATCGGTCCCGTGCTTGAATACAAACACCAGTTCGTGCTGGCTGCGGTAAAAAGTGCCCATGCCTGGTCGGTCCTTGACCCAGATGCAGAGGTTCTTGAGCTCGGTGTAGTGGGCGTTGCCGGCGGAAAGCATCTCGGTGGCGTGCCGCCAGTCCATAAAGTGGTAGTGGATTGAGCCGGGGACGCTGACCTTACAGAGCTGCTTCATGACGGATCCGAGGAAGGCCGTGAACTCTGCTGGTGACATCTCTCCTGAACCCATCGCAAAGTTACCATGCTCACCCGCGCACACCTGCCCGATGGCCTTGGCGGGTAAGTTGTATGGCGGATCGGTGAAGATCATCGCGGCCTGCTGATCGCCGAGCAATCGCTGGTAGGAAGCCGGATCGGTGCAGTCGGCGCAGAGCACGCGATGCGCATGGTCGCCTTCACCGAGGACCCAGAGATCGCCGACTCGAGTGACGGGTGTGATGGTTTCATCCGATGGAAGTTCATCCGCATCATCGTGCTCGGCGATTTCATCTCCGGCAAGCGCGTCTTCGATCCCCAGAATCCGCTGCTCGATCTCACCGTAGTCGAAGCCGATGCACTCAATGTCGAAGTTGAGATCCAGATCGGAGAGGAACTTGAGGTGCTCACCGAGCAGCTGGTTGTCCCAGGTGCTGATCTCGGTGAGCCGGTTGTCGGCGATCATCAGTGCGCGGATCTGGGCGTCGTCCAGATCCGTCACCCGGATCGCGGGGATCAGGGTCATCTTGAGGAGTTTGCTGGCCTCCACACGGGCATGGCCGCAGATCAATCGTGAATCCTGATCAATGATCACCGGCATCCGAAAGCCGAAGGCTTCGATGCTCTGGGCGATCTGGCGGATCTGCTTCTTGGGATGCTGGCGAGGGTTACTGGGGTGGGGGGTGATGTCGGTTATTTTGATTTGTTCGATTTCTAATTGGTGGGGCATGTTTTACTCCATGCGATAACCGTGCAGCGGCACAGCCAATGGTGTGAGGACGCAAAGATCGAGCTGAACAGGAGCGGGATGCAGTTAAATGCACCACACATTCAGATCAGCTGATCGAACAAGAGTGTTGAATTATGGATGTTTTGTTGACCGTTGATTTTTGACTAGCGACTATTGATTATTGCTTTGATGTACTTGTGATTCGCATTGATCAAACTACTGATCTTTGCTGAACAGGAACATCTGGGAAGATCCACTGAACCCAAACCGGTGCGACGCACGCGAATCGGAGAACGAAGAGCCCGCCAAGTCGATTATAGGCTAAGATTGGCATTGCAGCAAGCACGCTGGCTGGGGACTTCCTGTGTTAGAATGCCCTCAACTCCGAATTCAGCGTGTGCCGTTTTAGCATATGGCGCGGACAGATTTGGGTAATGAAGTACATTGAGCAGCTCTTTGGGGCCCAATGAGAGTCAAAACCCAATCTAAAAAATGCTTTGGGACTCTCATTCGACCATGGAGTAACGCATGGTATGTTGCATCAGCAATTCCTGAAGATCCCAGGGCATCATGAACTGATTGATGCGATAAAAGGTCCAATGTGCATGCGGTTTGCAGAGAGGAAAAACGCTCAGCGCAGATTCTATTTGCTTTGCGTTCGTCAATTATGGCCGTAGCGTTACACTCAAGGGCATGCGCGATTGTTGCAGCCTCGCCATCGTCTAAAGAATCGGAAGTGTGACCGGCGACCAAATCCATGAACTGTTCCATTCCAGCTTCGCTCAGTGTGGCAATTTCCATTTGATCTGGTGTGACAAGTTCCGTATATGTTTTCGAGTCTTGTTGTTCTTTCATCGGACTAAATTTGAGTTCGCTCATCACTTCTTGTACCAACACAAATTGGCATGGGATTGAACTGATAATTTGCCGCGCAACACCCGTAGAGCACAGATTGATCACAACACTTGTATCGACGACAATCATTTTGTCGGGATCATCTAGGAAGCTTTGGGTTAACATCTACCCCTCCCTCAATATCCAGAGTGTCGATCATTTCACGAAAAATAATTCTGTCGATCCGAAGAAGTCTCGCCAGTTGCCCTTCACTCGCGAGCCCCTGATGCCAAGCTTCTGCTGCAAGTGCGTTCAAGCGTATGGATTGAGAAGGTACTGATGATCTGGTTTCCGGTTCAACATCGACAATGCCGTTGAGAGCTTGGCGGGCTTGAGCATTTGAAATGCCACCATTTGACTCGAACCAGTCCCATGTACCTGATTTGGTTAGTCCAAGTTCTTCAAGCCGACGAACAATGGCTTCACGTGATACACCAAATGTAAACGCAAGCAGAATGATATGGCGCCGAGTTAGCCGCGATGAACCAGCCGTAATTCGTTGAAACTGTTGTTGTACTGCCCGTGCTGGTGTCAGGAATGTCCTGCCGAACGCATTCGCGTATCGCTCTTCGCGTGATCGCTCATTTTTGTCAAGAAGCAGTACTTCCGGTGATCGCCTAGTCGCAATAAAGTGACCTAGTTCATGAGCAATGCTCTGTCGGCGGCGTTCCGGCGGGTGGTTGGCATTCAATAGCATGCATGCTCCACTCGAATCGTCGAAAGCAAACAGGCCAGAGATCTTTGAATCCAAAGGGCACATATAGAGCCTCACTCCCATGTCCAGTTCTAGCATTGCGACAAGATCAACAGCTCTAGACATCCCAAGCCCAAGCCATTGTCGTAGTTCCATCGCATCGCTTTCAGCTTGAGATTGAACATCGCCAAACATCAAAGGTCTTTCTGGTGGATAGTTTCGCGATCTTTCGATACCGAGTAAGCCTTCCAGTTCGACCTCTGCTCTTACAAAATTTGTCAAGATTTGAGCAGCTTTAGTAGTGGCCATGTCTTCAGTAGTGCGAAGAGATCTAAAGCGAGGGACCAAATCAATATGCACAGATTCGCGACGCAAGAGCTCATTTACTGAAGTTTCGTAAACAGATGCCAATCTTCGGAGCTCGTCGTTTTTAATGCGTCTGGTCCCTTTCTCGATGGCAAGGAGAGTAGTGCGTGCGAGTTCCATGCGGCTAGCTATAGCTGCTTGTGTAAAGCCGCGTGACTCGCGGATAACGCGAAGTCGTTCGCCAAGTTCTGCCGAATTTATGTTTGCGCTTCCCATAGTGTTTATTTTGCTCTTGAAGTGAGTTGTGCTATGAATGACTTTGGACCGAGGGAGTCGAGATAACCATGCCACTCAGCTCGATGTTGCACTACTAGTTGGTGAAGTTTTGCATTGGCTTCAGAAACATCAATCTCAAGGGACTGGCTTAAATCGTGAATGTGACGCTGAACAGATACAAGCGAACTCTCTGCCTGCAATATTTCAGCAAAATGTTCATGATGTAAAACGGCTGCGATTGCATAGTCTCGCATGGCGCCATGTGGATTTTTGATTGTATGATCAGGGTCAGCGGCTTCCTCGAATGAAGGGGCGCTCAAGTTATTCCAAACGTAAGTCGTGCTAGATTCCACGAGTTTTGCTGAATGAATGCTCATTCGCCTAAAGATACATGCAGCGCAGATTCCGCATTGTCGCACTTCTCCATTCACAGATACCTGGTGCGACGGTTGCCAACATGACCTGGTGTTTTTCCAGGAATCTAATTCAGGAAACATATTCCGGTACTTAGAGACGGTTTGCCCCTTTGTCTGCCAGATATGTGGGTACTCGTATCGAACTTTTACTCCAAACAATGCTTTGAGAAACTTCTCCATACGCACAGTAAACAGCGGGTGGTTTCGGTAGTCTTCATAAGCCTGCCCTGCAGGGAGCATTGCCGGAGCTAGCGAGCCCTGGCCGCTCTCAGGAAGTACAATCCTTTGGGCGCCAGTTAAGAAAGCTGCGACACCACTTAGCAGGGTGAACTTAAAGCCTCGTGATCGGCCGCTGGATTCGCGTGATTTGTACTTTACTTGGTACGGAACGGTTGCGAACGGTTTAGTTCTAGATACAGCAGGAACTCCCTTGCTCTGTTTCGACGCCAATCGTACAAGCAAAGGCCATGCCCCAAGCTCATCTTCTATTAGTTTTGCCGTGATGTGTGAATCAAGCCCATCGCTGTATGGGATTATGACTGTTGACTCAGTTTGAATGATATAGTTCTCAGGTTTAGGGGCCTCGTTTTTTCTGGCGACAAAGGACAAGTCCCATTGGTCACCAGTTAGGAAGCACAGGGCATCTAGAATGGATAACGAGACCGCGGCGCTGTTCCAGAGGTCAGGATCGTGCACTGGAATGCGCAGTTCAAAGTGTCTACCCCATCCTCTAGAAGGGCGGGCTTTGATATGATCACAATATTGTACGGCAGCTGCGACAACAAAGGCGTCATAGACGCGAGCATCCCACTTCGCTAAACAGTAAGTCGCTAGCCGAGAGGGGTTGATGATAATTTGTTCGCCAATCCTGCAGCAAGTCCAGCCGGATAGCGACTGCTCGGTATTTTCAACTACATGAATACTGCAGGTTTGATGGTGCTTGTTTTTTTTCACTTGCGAATTCACAGTAGGACTCCGTCATCTATGCCATCACTCTTTAGGGTAGATCGTTTTCCACCGTCGCCGGCTGGCGACAAAAAATTGCTAGATAGTTCATGGAAGTCAGTTCGTGAATAGCTGCTCTCTAAGCGGCTCCGCAAATGCACCGGGTCGTAATTTGATGTCTCGCGAGCATAGTGCTCTTCTACTTGACGGTTACCTCGGACCGCACGTTCTCTGAGCGAAGCTTCCACTGCATTTTCTACTGCATCACTATTTGACTGTGCTTGGGTGAACTCATGTTTTGCATGGTCGAGGAATAGCATGGCCATCGGGTATCCCGCATACTTGACCCGTTCGTCATCAATGGACTGAGCTAGGTCATTCTTAAACAGTGCGCCTTCGTTTGATGCCAAGAGATCACTGATAGATTCGATTGCATTTGGAAGTTTGTCAGCATTCCCGTCGTTGATCAATGCGCTAGCCAAGGCGGATAGGACTTCTTCTTCTGAAAAGGCTTCATTACATATACGCTCCGCAAACTGTTTCCAGGCAGTGGGCATCGGTAGGCTCTTGTGTGGTCCGTCGCTCATTGAAATCTCCAATGTCAAATATAGTACCTTCTAGTGCTGACAATGTCAAATGCAACTGTATGAAATGGAAGGCCATTGAGTTTGTGCAGTGCGTTAGGGAACTGGCGGGGTTGGCGAGGTTTTGTGGCATACTTGAGGCATAGTGTTCAGCCTTGATGTGGCTCTATCTTGCCAGTGTGAGGAAGCAGCAAGGGAGAGTTTGGATCTATAGGCGGCAGGCAGAAGTGTCATTGAGGGGCAAAAATGTTGAGACAGGACTGAATTCAGTAATATCTATTCCATTTTGATTTCTCATCCAAGATGGAAGTGGGGCTTTCCTTCAGCGGGTCAAGTCGATCAGCTTGATCTGTCGCCCACTTAAGCCAGTTCTCTAGGCCTGCTTGATCGAGGCTGTGATTCTCTTCAGAAGCCCAGCCGCGAACAGCACAAATGTAGCATCGAAGCGTTTGGCTGGTGTTCCAGGATTTGGAGTTACTCATCAGGTCTGATATCCGCTGTTCTTCTTCCTTGATCTCTTGTAGCTTTGAAACGCGTTGGCGTTCAAACTCATGACGCTTTCGTTCCGACTCTTCCAACTCACGTTGTCGTTGTTCTCGTTGAGCCCTATCAACCTTGATGCTTTCGGCAGTACGATACATAGCAGTGATGAAGCCATTGAGTTGGTTCTCGACATTCCTTCGCTGCGTATCGCTGAAGCGACGTCGTTGGCCATCAGATGGACCAGAGTGAATCGCCAAACAAAGATGCCCGGTGGGCACCTTTTTGTAGAACTGGTCTTTCTGATGCCATGACCACCTCTTCATTTCTTCCTTCTCATGAGGAGTGGGTTCGCGTTCTTCGCGGAGAACAATTTCAGAGATGCCGAAACAAATTTGCTCGTCGTTTATCTTTGTTGCTGAAACCCAGGTTTCGTTCTCATGGACAAGTTCGAACGGCATTCCTCTTTCTTCAATGGCTTTGAGCAAGGTATCCATAATGCGTAAGGCACGATCGATGTTCTCCGGGGCGACGATGATGTTAAGCGTTTTCTTTGCTCTGGGCTGAACAAGCCCTTCGTCATCAGGTTTGGCGGATTCCAGAGAGTTCTTGGTTCGCTCAACGATTGGTAACGGGGCGGATAACAGTTCAGGAACTACAATCTTTTTCTCGCTGCTCTTGTCAGGGACAGCAGAGCTCGTGTTTATCAAGTTCAAATGAGATTGTAGTTTTCTCGTATTTGGATGAAACTTGATCTCAAAGTGCGCAGGCCTTTCCGACGTCGGTAGCTTTGGCTTGACGGTTTTCTTCCCATGCTCCTTCTTGGCCCAGTGGCCTACCGGGGGAGTTGGGATGCTGAAGCGTTTGCAGAGTTTCTTGAGTCCCACGTCAGAGATGCCAAGATCGGGCGCTAGATTCCGCATTGCTGTCGACCAAACACGGTCGTACAACTCGGAGCGAGTAAGAATAATCGTTTCAATGTCTTGTGTGTTCATGAAAGATATCCTGCCTGTGAGATCTCAAGTTGAAGGTGCATTAGTGAGATGGGAGTTTAAGATATACAACAGGAATCGCAGTAATCGATGGTGTTGTTTGTAAATCTCGCTAATCACTTGGAAAGAAGATCAAACGTATTCTCGCCTCTATGTGTCAAGATGACAACATGATGTCTCGCACGAGTAAGCGCGACTTGCAAAAGTCGTCTAGTTTCTGAATAAAGTGGGAGAGTGTCCTTTGCCGAGAATGTCGAGTACTTGTCTTCGACGAGTACAACAGCGTCGTATTCTCGCCCCTTTAGTTGATGCATATTCATCACAGTCACGGTCGCGCTTTCCCGGTGTGTATCGGAAAGTTGATGTTGTAAAATCGCTCGTTCCAATGCGATCTCAGCTCCTTTGTAGTTTCCTTGAGATGACCATAGGCTGATCAATGACTGTTCGATAATTGACCCGCGACGTAAGAGCCGGAGGTATCGTGCTTGGTTTGCAATTAATTCCAACTCCTTAGTGCCGGATGCCTCAAGTAAATCTCGGATCGTTATCCAGTCGTGAGTGGGGGATCCGACAAAACCATTTTGGTTCAGTTTGTCTATGACACTAGAAATTGCTTTGACACATTTTGTTTTTGGGAAGATATCGTCATCGCATTTGTCTGCCCATTTAGCTAGTGTGTCGGAGTTTTTGATACCAGTTATATTTCCCTTGGATCTCATCACATCCGCAATGCATCTCAAAATCGATGCTGCCTGCACATGTTTGGGATTGCTCATGGTTGACATAATATGTGCGATGACACGAGCTGAAAGTAAGACTTGATTCTGATTGAAAAGGATGTCATGAGGTACGGGATTAAATGTCCGATTGGGAAGCATGGCTTGATCAGAAAGCGCATCAGATATCCTCCTCACCAAAGCGGCGCTCCTAGCAGCAACAGCAACTGTCGGGCGATCATTATTTTTAGAATCATTTGCCTTCGATAAAGCTTTGCGAACAGCTATATGCAGTCTGTTCTTGAACTGCTTTGGCGGAAAGCGGAGTAGGCTGATATCATCAGGAAAATCCGGTTGAGTATTAGGCGAGAGTAGCGATCTTGCGAATCCGGCAATGCCAGTAGCTGGGCTGCGGTTGTTCTCTGTTGTGAAATCGAAAGATTCACTATCAAGTGATTCAGTAAACTCTTGAAGGCGAGTTCCGGAGACGCCGGGACGCCATTCATAGATGCGTTGTTCTGAATCCCCGAGGGCGATGATAATTGATTTCTTGGCAAGTAATTTTACTAGTGCCCATTGGTCTTCATCTGTATCTTGAAACTCATCGACTAAGATAAGCGGGTAGGCTGTGCAGAAGCAATCTAGAGCGGTAGATGAACGATTCAGAATTTCAACCGCACGAGGTGCAAATTGATCGTAGGTGACAAGGCCATCTTCGTCATACAGGCGATTTTGTTCTGTATACCAGTCATTGTCATCTAATCCGGCCGCGCGAACAGCAGCATCCTGTGCAGAAATGATGCTCAAGTTGCGCCGTGAAGAAATTAGATAACCGTGCGATTTAATAATTTCCCAGGCAAATGAATGGTAGGTTTTGATATTCACTTGATCTGCAACATCTTTGGTCAGGATGCCGTCAGCACTTTCGATAATTCGTCGAATTGCCGAGTTTGAAAAGCTCAAAAAAAGAACCTGCTGTTCAGACTCTGTTTGTTGGAGAATCCAACGGCGAGCTTTCAAGAGACCGATCGTGGTTTTACCAGCGCCCGGACCTCCGACAATCAACATGTGGCCGGTGTTGTCTAAGATTTGATTGCGCTGTTGACAAAGTGTGAAGTTGTTTTCGGGATTGGTGCCGTTCATTCCTCCCCCGGAGAGTTCTCGTCTGGAATTGCTTCAACAACTTCAACGATTTCATCCGTATCAAAGTTGTCAGGGAGTGCGTTGCTAATCTCTTGTAAAGCTTCGACGATAATGTCAGGTAAATCGTTCAGCTTGGACATCTCTACGAGCTTGCGGGCGTAGCTCGATCCTTTGCGCTTTTTGAGGACTTTCTTGACCAGTTTGCGAGTGTCCTCTTCGTTTAAGTCATCAGTGTATGTGAAAATTTCGGGGTGTTGAGTATTCTTTGGGTAGTCCTCGAGTTTCGAGGCGTATTTAAGAAAATCACGAAGAACCTGAATCGAACTTTCTTCAGCAAGAAGATATTCAATGCCAGTCTGATTAATATGCCATGAACCGTCAAAAAGATCGTTGATTTCATTTGCGATCGCAGCATTCTTTTGGCGATCATAGAAAGCGAAAACCTTGAGCCCAAGAGTTTGGAAGAACTTGCCATAGCCTGTTATACCACCATCACCTTCACATTCAATGACAGTCACGCCAGATAGATCAAGGGCCGTGTAGCTTCCAGGTTCACTGTTTTCTTCTATCACATCTGATGCAGCCACTAGTACTTCCACATCAGAAACCCCTTCAACGCAAATTATACCATTCCCCAGCATTGCCTCCGCGAGTGAGCGACGCAGACTACCTCGATATGATTTTGCTTTGATACCTGTAATTTCTACATGGCGACCATTCAGTTTGCAATCTTGATCGCGTTCCAGAATAACCACGTTCTCAGGCTTGAACTGCTCAAGCACAAATGGTGAATGGGTCGTTACGATTGCCTGTTGCATCTGACTGAGAAGGAACTTGACTATCCGCCGTTGTGTATGCGGTGCTATAGCGATCTCTGGTTCTTCCATCGCAAAAATGACATTCTTCTTCAGTTGAGCAATGAAGGTCAGCAGTGAGAAAACGAGAGCATTGACGACGCCGGATCCGAGTCTCCAATACGGAACTGGTGTATTGGATCGTTCCGAAGCCCCGAACAATGTGATCGTACGGCGGAGGTCTTCTCTAGTAAGCGCCGATGGATACAGACGAAATGCTTGCTCATCACCTGACAAGGGCACGAATTTTCGGGCTCGATTGTCGATTTCCTTGAGGACATCACTGAGTTGTGGGATTTGATCGATTGGTGGATCTAGATTTTCAAGCTGCTTTAGGGTTTGTTCCCACATTGCGGACCGGTCGTCTCCCTTAAGTCGAAGAATAATATCAAGAAGGGAGCCGCGTTCTAGGCTGAGTGCCCTCGCTCCTGTGCGGAGGGCTCGCAAATAAATGAAGCCGAATTCACGTTTCGCATTTCTGTGAACTTTTATCCGAGAGTCCCCATCATCCACAGGTGGCGAGGCGAAGTATGTTTGAGCAAAAAACTCATCCTCATCAATGTCGTAGATGCCTTCAAATACAATCCTGAGGGCAGGGGTGACATGATCAAGATCAGTGTTCTCTGCTTCATTTGTCTCATCAAGTAGTTTTTGTTCTGTAGTGTCCCAGTATTCGCGGTGTGCTCTGTATTTTGTTTCGAGTTCCGGCGTGAGATCAGTCAGGATCACCTCTAACTCGATTTTGACCGGCTCGCCTTCGCTGTCCATGTAGATGCGTTTATGAAAGTCATGCTCATTAATGGCATTTACCCGTGATAGGCGGTCTGGTCCGAGCAACAAATCTAGAGCTTCACAGATAGTAGATTTACCAACGCTATTGCCGCCAATCATCACCGTGTGGCCAGGAAAAAAGACTTGTCCGTTTTCTATGCTGCGAAAGTTAGAAATCTTCAGACTACGAATTTGCATTGTTGCTCCTTCAACATTTATGAGGCGAGGGAAATTACAACTCCGTGAAGCCATAAGCAGATAGAGAAAGGATGGCGTGACTCATGTATAGAGCATATTAGCCAGTACTGAGTCGGTGGATATTTTGCAGTGCTAAAGATGATTGGGCTAGGAGAGCCTGTGCTTTTCCCTCGCGGGAAACTCATATATGAGCAGAGTTGAAATTATTGACTCAATTATGGGGCAACCCACCGTACTATGGGGCTTGCAGGTTTTGTGTGCTTTATTTTCAGTGTTTGGGTTGCTGTTCATGCAGCTTTCATTCACTCTTTGGCGTTGATCTCAGGCCGAAAGGGGTTTGGGATCATCGTGTGGGGATTGTCTGGATCATTTAATCTCTTGCTCAAGTTGCTTCCAAGCAATCATGATGGTTGAAGTTGACTTGCGGCGAGTTGAATTATTCAAGTCCCCTAATCTCCGATTTGGCAGGCTTGATGGCCTCAGCAAATACCCGAGGCTGTCGGTGTTCATGGGATAGTTCAATTGTGTACTGCCATCCTTAGAGCTCCGGGCCTATATTGAACTTTGCAGTTGAAGGATCCGGAGATGTGCCTTTTCTCACGCTCTATCCCGCACCACGAGCAGACGCAAGTGGTCGACCAGGAGGACGCCATGGCAGAAGATTTACCAATAACATCAAAAGCTCTCTTCGCAGACTGGGGCAAGCGCGTTGAGGCAAAACAGGAGCAGCACAAGGCAATCGTCGAAGCTCCCGAGTATCGCCTACAACTGGCCCGGCTTGAGCAGCTCACTTTTGACTTTATCGGCGCGCTGCGATTGTGCTGGTTTGCCTCCACGCGAGCGGATGATTGGGTAGACAAGTCTCTATTCATGCGTAGCATCGACGACCTTATGCAGTCAGCGGTCATGATTCGCACAGCAGTCCACGAGGGTGCAAGAAACTCCGCGCGGCGAGAGTTGCGATACATGATCGAGCTGGCGATAAAGTCGCTTTACGTTGATCAGCACATGCCCACATCGTCGCTCGAGCATCGCCTTATCTTTTTTGATCGAAAGCTCGACCCTGCTTCCATCGCCCCCGTCAAAAACCTGGAGTTTCATATCCTTGGCACGTTGGATGCAGAAACAGTTGTCAAGAAACTTCTAGCGGCCTATTCACGTGCATGTGGGTACGTTCACCCCTCGGTCTTCCAGATAGAGGAGCGATTGGAGCTGGCGACGAAAGGCATCAGCCCAGGGTTCGAGACTGCAGACGAACTATGCCAATCGAACGACGAGGTATTTGAAGCATACTCCCTTACCCTCGTGCTCTTATTCGAGGCGATCGGCGGCTCCTTCGCTGGCGACATTTGGGAGACTGGAGGGCTAGGCGACCGAGATGATTGGGTTTTTCACGGTCATCCGCTTGTCGCGGCGCTTGACGAGCATTTCGACTACAAAGCGGAGAGACAGGATCGACTCCAGGCGATCAAGGGCCGTCGAGCCAAACGTCTGACCGAAGCCAACGCCGTCGATTGGCCAGTGCTAAAGAGCCGCTAGGACTGCCCTCATTGTCGTCTTTCACCGTTTCATTGCTAGCAGGCCGCTGATTCTAGGCTTCCAGGCCCTAATTTCGACCCCGAAGAGTTCAACTATAGTTCTGTCAGCCTGATTCAACTAGCTGCAATGGAAAGTAACATGTCAGATATTTTGGATCAACCTCGATGCGAACTGTGCGGCGAGCGATTACGCTTTGTTCCAATGCACCACGGTGATGGAGCCACGACTTACTCACAGGAGTGTGCCAACAAAGCCTGTGCCGATGGTCCGTTCGGTTTGCTAACGATACGACAATGTAACAGTGACACAGGCCGAGCCGTCTCGGCTACGAAATACCATGACACTCAAATGTTCACCCACGCGGCCTACGGCGATCCATCCAAGAACGAAGCCAACGTAGAACCGGTTGCGAGAACCTTCATGGACGCTGCGAACCGGGAGTTTGGTACGAGCTACACTGAATACGATCCAAGCCCAACGGATGCGCGTGACGAACTAGGCTATGACTGCGAGGTCCGCTCAATGAGAGAACAATACAGCCTCAAGCTCCAAGTCACGCGTGCTTTGCCGAGCTGTGTTTATCAGGAGCAGCAATCAAAACACAACCTGTATATCACGAAGTCAGTGGAAGAGGTAGCTGCTTGGCTCATGCACGCCATTGAACGCAAGGCATCGCGTGCATCGCCGGAGATTGCCCTGGTTCTCGATGGGGTTGAGGCGCCTTTCTTGGGTTTCCTCACAGATCTTGAGGTTTCAGCGAAGAACCAAACCATACTGAAACGTCAAAGGTGGCACAGCATCTGGGTCGTTGGGTCAGCTGGGGCAAGGCGATTGTCTGGCGGCACGCTTCCATGAGTTGGCACGTTATAACAGCTCGCAGCTGACGGCGGTTTCACGGCGAAACCAGAAGCCTTGTTTCTAGGCTCCAGAGGCCGATCTAGGTCGCTATAAAATCAACTGGTGTCCTGTCACCTCGACTTTATGGGTATTCAAGCCCTTCGGCCAGCATGTCGAAGGGCTTTCTCATTGTGGGGATACGATCTACGTCGTCGGAGCGGTAGTTCTAACATATGATGTTGATGGAGCGGGAAACGTGCCCCCTCTCCGGCTCCAACACTTCACTCTTTACCCCCAACGAGAGAAATGGCCAAGCCGCACCTGAAACTCGATCTCCGTATGATTCAGCACTTCCCGGCTGCGGGTGTGTGGACGCGCATCGACCCCGATGTTCGAAAGTCAATCGCCTGTCTGGGAGAAGTAGACGAGAGGGTCGAAGGCGTAGAGCGTCTCAGCTTCTTGATCAAAGCTGAGTATAAGATTGCCGAGGATGTAAGACGCTCTCAGATCTTCTTGCGAGCTAGCCTGTCAGAGTTCGTGTCAATGGAAGATGCCGCCATATTGGACTTCCACAGATTGGGCTATGGCAAGGCCCCGAAGATCGCGGCACTTGCGGATCCACGGCTTCATGTGGTACGGCTGCTCCGCCATGCGAATGTGCACCTTTCCGCTACGCAGCTGATGACGGACCACAAATCATCAGTTTGGATCGGGCCGGATGGTCCGCAGGAATTTCAGTACCTGTCGTTCCACGCGGTCGATGTGGACCGATCGATCCGGACAACTAACCAATCAAAACGATATTCGCCAGAGGACTTGACCGCAATGATCGATTGGTTGCTCACCGAGCAGGCGGAATGGGGCATTCAGAATGTCGTACTGCGAGCGGCCGAGACGTTCGCAAGAGAATTGGCAAGGTTGATCCCGAGTTCTTAGACCCTCATGGAGTAGGGGCCAGCAAGTTTGTGTGGTATGCTTGAGACATTCTGTTCAATCTTCAAGCGGCCCTTTCCAGCTCTTTGACATTGATGTTTAGCGGGGGCCAGCAGATTGTGACACCCTTCCACATGGCGAATATCATGCACAAAGCGATGTTTTGGCCTCACCTTGATCACCGGGTAGAGCAATCGCGGATCATCTCCGACATGGTGTCGTCTAATTATGATCTTGGGATCGAGTTCACCTCCTTCTGCATAGATACTCAGCTTCGTTGGGTGTCAGCACACCATGAGAGAGTGCGGCCGGTAGAGTCACAGCTATACAGAACCGCTTCATCCAAGACCTGAGTGTGGACACAATGGGTTCGGATGCTGCGAACCCGGTGTTATGCCGTAAGTTCAGCGTTTACGAAAAATGATCCATCAGCTGATACATCTTTCGTCCATATGGAATGAACAGCTGGAGCAACACGTAACACTGCTCACGGTCGATGATGTGTCCGGACGGGTGCCCGGATTGATTCCGAAAGTTACGAATCACCGACAGTATACCAGCAAAGTGGGTATCCAAGTCTTCTTTTATGTCGCGAGACAGAGTGCTGAGCTGTGTATCTAGAATCGATTTGAACGTGTTGACACGCCGAAGAGCGCTCCAATGACCATTCACCGCCTGAAATGTGGGCGCGTGTGTGGGATTGTTGTTGATCGTTTCAATCAACAGGTCAAATGTGTGTTCAGTTGAAACGCCGAGCATTACCGTCGACGACAGCACGCAACCGACACGGAACGCTTGCATCGCCTCCTTCAGGTAGATCATCGTGACATCGTCGATGCTCGGTATCTCGTTGCGAATCAACTGTTCGTACGTGGAAACATCGTGGAAGAAGTAGGACTCTTGATTTTCAAGAATGCGTTTTCCATGCGAGGAAACGCGAAAAAAGGGAAACTCGCGATTGGAGTCGTTCATTCCAAGCGTGATGATACCTTGCCGGAACAAGTCCCAGAACACTTCGAGGAATATTTCGCGGTCTTGGCCGTCAAGGTTTGCATTGCTGCCAGAAAAGCTGATTGTTCGCGAGCGCCCTTGCTCTGGGGCAGGCGGGTCGCGTTGATCGAATACGTCGCCGACGCAGTGAAGTAGGTTGGTGTATTGCGATGGTTCGTAAGAACCTTTCTCGCGGCCGGCGAGAATGTCAATTACGACGGATCGGATTTCTTCGTATGAGTGTGGCATGGTCTATAAGGCATATCAGTTGATTGAACGGAATTCCGTGCATCCAAGGCTGTGGATTATACTATACGGAATACCGCATAGTGGGAGAAATCACTGGCCTGCCTTCCAATACGCTCATTCTACGAGATTTCTCGCATTGAGAATGGACTAGTTATTGGGGGGCAGGTCAAAACTTCTACTCCGTCCTCGCTAGCATCGAGGGTGTGCTCGAACAGTCATGCTGTTTTTCGCGAACGGAGTGTACAATGTCCCGCAAACAAACCATAACAAAGTTCTTCGAATTAACGCTTGGTGCCTCTTTGAAAAATCCGCGATGGTCCTGGGGCGCGATCAATCCAAGTACTAATGATATTTTTTTACGTGTTTGGGATGATCAGCGGAGCACCATCAATGGCCGCGACTGTGTGCTTCTCATGGGATCGAACTGGAATGGGACGGGTGTTAGCGAACGGCTAGAGCACATTCGAGCCCTTCGAGAGGGTGCGCGAACCTACGCCATTCGGTGCACGGCCCAAAATACCCAAGATGGCATCCGAAGTATCAGTAGTTTTGAAACGAAGACTTTGGCAAAATTGGGATCTGTTGTTGAGAAAGGCGAGTCGGTCTATGCAGAGATAGATGAATACATTGCAACCGAGGAACTTGTTCAGCTATCGACAGGTGCGGCGGGTGCCAAATGGACTCACACCGAAATAGAAGCATGTGTTGACGCCTATCTTGAGATGCTGATAGCTGAAAGCAATGGAGAGTCTTACACAAAATCGGCCTACAACGAGCGGCTCCGCCACGGGCAGCTTTCAGCACGGACAAGGGCGAGTATCGAGTATCGCATGCAAGACATCTCTGCGGTCTTAGTTGATCTCGGTCTCAACCGCATCCGGGGGTACTTACCAGCGCAGAATATTGGGGCCGACTTCCGATCAGAGATTGTGGCCTTACTGGATCTGCGAGGACATATTGACGCAACGAACTACGAAGACACTGCCGACGACGAGCTACTCCAGCGGAGAGCTATGTCGCTCAGATCCAAAGGCTTTGAATCGCCGCCAGGTGGGAATCCACAACCATGCACCACAACGAGTTCCGGTGCAGCTTATCTCCGAAGCCCGGCCGTGCGTGCTTGGGTACTACAGGTTTCGGACGGAGTGTGCGAACTCTGCCACAACAACGCGCCGTTCATGGATTCATATGGCCAACCGTTCTTGGAGGTTCATCATGTCGTGCCGCTCGGCGATGGAGGACCGGATACTCCTGAGAATGCAGTCGCTCTGTGCCCGAACTGTCACAGGCGTTGTCATCACGCTAATGACAGTCTACAGGCTCGTGAGATGCTCTATACGCGGGTGCATCGGCTGGTTCGGTGACGCTTCCACTTGTGGCTGGATCTTGCCGAGTGTTCGTTTCGGAGCAACGCCTTTAATGAGTCAACTCGCGAGCTTTACAGAACCGCTTCTTCTCGGGCTGAGTCCAGTGAGAATGCTAACTGACGCAAATTACACCAGTCAAGGGGAATATTTTGACGGATCTGCTTGTTGCCAGGGGTTCAGGAGTACTAGATGCCATTTGATTTGTGTACTGCATACAGTTAGAGTTGCCAGAATGATCCGCCTAATGACCATCTTGATCCTCATGCTCGCGGGAATCCCGCGAGTTGGTGTCGGGATGATCGGTGGACCGGTTGGGGCTGGTTGCAGTGATATGGTCTGCCAGCAGGTTATGGACGAATCGAGTTGCTGCGAAGAATCAGCACCTGTTCTTGATATGGACGAGTTTTGTCCGATGTCGGGCGGACCTTGCCGGTGCGGGATCACTCCTGGTGATAATCGCAATCCATCTCCGAAGGCTCCGCTCCAACGAAGCGAAACTCAGATCACACTCGGGCTCTTTGCTGAACCACGCCAACTCTGCATCTGGACAGTGGCCAGAGATGAGCATCCCGCGCCCATGATCGGGCTTGTCGGGAACCTTCACGCACTACGAACACATTCCGAAACACAAGCCATTCTGGGTATCTGGAGAACTTAGATCGGGGTCTCTTCGGGGCAGTACGCGCTGAGCGTGTGCAGTTCCGCCGTGATCCATCGTTCTTGTTCACCTTGATATCAAGGAGAGTGCTATGGCCTTTCGCCAATACGCGGACGCATTGAGTGCCGCCTTGGGGTATGTGTCCCCTGCCGAATATCCACAAATCCGGACCACGCTTTCAAGTTTCTACCTGAGGCGTTGGGCACAGGCAGTGGATATGGCCTCATGATCACGATCGATCCCAACCTTTGGCGGGTTGGCTAAGTCGTCACCCACTTGGTTCATCGTTTCCATCCTGTATTGCTGGGCGCAGGAACGGAAACTTCGCGTATCGACATCGCCCACACTAGTAACCAAAATGAAGGAGATTCATATGAATCGTTTACCAATCACAGTTGTATGCGCTTGCTGCGCTTTCATCTCAACCCCTTCTCTTGCTCAATCCGGACACGCGGATCATGGCGATCACGCCCACGGGGAAACAGAGGCTTCAAAGCCGGTCAATGCGATGTGCCCCATCGGGAATGAAACAGTCGAAGCAGACGGGGGAAGCACTGTGTATAAGGGCAAGACCATCGGGTTCTGCTGTCCGGGTTGCATCGACAAGTTCAATGCTTGGGACGAGACTAAGAAGGATGAGTTTGTTTCGATGTCGATGATGGGTGCCCATGCGGCGATGCAAGACCACAAAGAACCCAAAACCGACATGCACGCATCGAAAACCACAGAGCGCGTTGGGGATCCGTACATGCTCAACACCTGCCCGATCTCAGGCGAAGAACTCGGGGGGATGGGCGATCCGATTGTCAAGCTGTATGACGGGCGCGAAGTAAAGTTCTGCTGCAAGATGTGCGTGCCTAAGTTTGAGAAGGATCTCAAGGCCTCGTTTGCCAAACTCGATCAGCAGATCATTGATTCTCAACTCCCGTTCTACCCAACGACTGCATGCATCGTCTCGGATGAACTACTCAACGGAACCAATGAGGCCGGCGAGATGATGGAACCGATCAACTATGTGTACAACAACCGACTGGTTCAGTTCTGCTGCAAGATGTGCAAGGGCGATTTCAAGAAAGATCCCCAGGCGTACATCGCCAAACTCGACGCCGCGGTCATCGCGCAGCAGAGCGAGCAATACCCATTGACGACTTGTCCGATCTCGGGTGAAGAACTCGGAGGCGAGATGGGCGAATCAATCGACATCGTTTATGGTGGCCGATTGGTCAAGTTCTGCTGCACCAAGTGTGTAGAAAAATTTGAAGCCAACCCCATGCCAACCATCGAGAAGATTGATGCTGCGTGGATGTCGATGCACGGCAACGATCACGGCAAAGATGCTCATCACGACGGCTAACTCAAGGAGGTTTCCGATGATCCGTTTGAACAACATCAAGTTTTTCGGCGCGATGGGATCGCTGGTTCTGGTCTTCTCTGTGCCCAATGCACTTGCTCAACACGAGCACGATGCTCCGGATTCAGTACAAACTGCTGTGGCCGGGGAACCGATCAACACGATGTGTCCTGTAACAACCGATGAAGACGTCGATCCGGCGTTTACGGTTGTGTATGAAGGGCAAACCATTGGGTTCTGTTGTCGAAAATGTCGAACGCGGTTTGAAAAAGATCCCAAAGCGTATCTCTCTGAGTTACCGATGTTGCAAGCTGTTTCGCAAGTTGTTCAAACGGATCCGATGCATGAAGATCTCGATGGGCATGATCATGCCCACGAGGAGATCGTTGAAGACGCTCACGAACATGCTGAGGGCGAGCAACACGATCACGCGACGGATCACGACAAGGGTGATTCGGGGTTGTCCAAGTTGATTGCATGGATCGGAAAATTTCATCCACCGGCCACGCACCTCCCGATCGGCTTACTGATCGGGGCGGCGTTGGCCGAGGGATTATTTATCGTCACCAAACGGGAAGCATTTATGAACGCCACCGCGTTCTGTGTTGGATTTGGTGTGGTTGGTGTGCTTACTGCGGCGACTCTTGGCTGGTTCAACGGCGGGTTCGTGCTTGTCGATGACGACTGGGTGCAACTCACGCATCGTTGGCTTGGGACCGGAGCGACGCTGATGACCTTGGTCGCAGCCACACTCTTGCTCAAAGCTTCACGCAAAGGTACTGGAACAGGTTCTCGGAAAGGTTTTCGAGTTGCGTTATTCACAACCACAATCCTTGTTGGCGCTACCGGATTCTTCGGTGGCGCCCTTGTCTATGGGATCAATCATTATGCATGGTAATAACACGACCAGCACCCGCCGGCTGGCTTATCAAGCCCCTGTTTTTCTCGGCTTGGTCACCCTGTTGGTGAGCGGATGTGTGCGGACGCGAACCATTGCTCCCGTTGGAGTCGGTCACTCCGCGTCACCACAAAGCGCATCAGTGGTGTTTATCAAACCGGAGAATCCATTCCTTCAACCAATCGGTCCATCAACGGGACCTGCAGCAAATGATTCGTCAATGGATTCGATGCCTGGGATGGGGCAGAGCAGCTCCGGGTTCATCATTTATTCGTGTCCGATGCACGCAGATGTGAGATCAGATCGCCCTGGGAACTGCCCAAAGTGTGGCATGACCCTCAAGCCAATGGAGATTCCATCCAGCGAGAAGCCGCAACATAGACATGGAGATATGCCATGAGAAGAGTACTATGTGCAATCGGCTTGTACCCAGTGATTATCACGCTCTCAGGGTGTTCAACAGTACCGGTAGATCGGAATATCGGAGTTGTGCAAGATGAGGTGTCCGTCCGAACGGGTGCATCACCGGCATGGCCAACGACCCCCGAGGCGAGAGCGAAGATTGATCGACGAGTCGCGGAGTTGCTGCAGGAGCCGATTGATTCCGATCGTGCCGTTACGATCGCTTTGCTCAATAACCGGATGCTCCGGGTCGAACTCGCCCAACTTGGCTTTGCCGAATCGGATTATATCAAAGCGGGTCTACTCGAAAATCCCAGCCTCACGGCAGGGTTTGGCTTCCCGGATCGACCACCAAGCGCGACCGAACTCGATTTCGGATTGACGATGAACCTGCTGAGGGTGCTCGTGATGCCCGCGAGTAAAGAGATTGCTCAGGTTAGACTGGATTCTGAGACACTCAATGTTGCCGACGCAGCGATGCAGACCGTTGCCGAGACACGCGGTCTCTTTCTCGAGGTGCAAGCGTCAACAAACATGATGGCGGTTCTGAGAGAGATCGCAATGGCGGCGGAGGTCTCTGCGGAGTTTGCTCAGCGGACCTACAAGGCGGGGAACCTGAGTGAACTCGCACTTGCCAACGAGAAGGCGCTCTATGAACAAACCCGAATGGAGTACGCGAGGAGCCTTGCAGAGGTTGCCGAGAACCGGGAACGACTCAATGTCCAACTCGGTCTTTGGGGCGAGCAAACAGCTTGGACGATCGTGGATCGACTTCCAGAACTCCCACAGAACGAACCCAATCTCGAAGAACTCGAGAGTTTGGCGGTACACCAACGGCTGGACCTCGCCGCGGCGGCTAAAGAAGTGGAAATGATCGCAAAGGCCGCGGGACTCCAACGGGATTGGCGATACTTGCTTACGAGTGAAGTTGGATTCAATGCGGTTCGATCCTCGGATAGCCAGTGGGTGTATGGGCCAGCAATATCAGTTGAGATTCCTCTCTTTGATCAACGGCAATCCGAAATCATGAGGCTTGATACCGTTCTACTTGAATCAGAGGCAAAGCTCGAAGCAATCGCGATCAAAGCGAGGTCTGATGTTCGTAGACTCAGAGATAAGCTGTACGCGACACGCTACCAAGCAGAACATCTTCGTGACACAATCATCCCACTTCGGGAACAGATCACGGAGCTGACTCAACAGCAATACAACTTCATGTTGTCGGATACATTTGATCTGCTTGCCGCCAAGCGCGACGGGATCGCGGCGTACCGAGACTACCTGAGCAGCGTTCGAGATTACTGGGCGGTGCGCGTAGATCTCGAGCGTGCAGTCGGAGGCCGACTCCCATCCATTGAAGGTGAATCGGATATTCCAAAGCCACAAATGGAACCCCAAACACAACCAACCGAGATGAATCAACCATCGCACGATCATGGAGGTCACTGAAATGCTTACTCGACGAGAAATTTTAGCTTCGGGAGCCGCCGTAGGCGCGAGTGCCTTTCTCATTCGTCGAGCGAGAGCGGGTGAAGCACCCCCGATAATGCGGCCAAAGCTGGATGCTCCTAGACCGACGAATCACTCGGGAGGTCACGCACCCATCATCACACCCAATGGATCCTCGATGCCATTCCGTGCCGTTGATGGTGTCAAGGAGTTTCATCTCGTTGCTGAACCCGTCGAGCGTGAGTTTGCAGATGGGATGACGGTCAAGTGCTGGGGATACAACGGTCAGACCCCAGGGCCGACGATCGAGGTGACGCAGGGTGATCGAGTACGGCTGTTTGTCACCAACCGCCTTCCTGAACGCACTAGTGTTCATTGGCATGGACTCTTCATCCCGTGCGGGATGGACGGGGTAACGGGATTGACACAACCCGGGATTCAGGTTGGTGAAACCTGGGTCTACGAGTTTACGATTCCAGATCAGCACGGCTCATTCATGTACCACCCCCATGCAGACGAGATGACCCAGATGGCGTTTGGGATGATGGGGTTCTTCATCGTTCATCCCAAGGAAGCGAGATCAAACCCGATCGATCGTGATTTCGCGATCATGCTTCACAACTGGGCGGTCCATCCTGGCACCTATCGACCTGATCCAGCGGTCATGGTTGACTTTAACATGTGGACCTTTAATAGCCGAGTATTCCCAGGGACCGAGCACCTTGTTGTACGGACAGGGGATCGGGTCCGCGTTCGATTCGGGAACCTGAGTATGTGGAATCACCCCATCCATGTTCATGGACACGCATGGAAAGTGGTCGCGACAGATGGCGGGCAAATCCATGAACACGGCCAATGGCCCGAGACCACAGTCCTCGTCCCCGTTGGTACAACACGCGATGTCGAGTTCATCGCCGACAATCCGGGAGACTGGGCACTCCACTGCCATATGTCCCACCACACAATGAACGCCATGGCTCACGACATCGTGAACACGGTCGGGGTTGATCAGGCTGGCGTTGAAGACAAAATCCGATCACTGCTCCCCGGCTACATGGCAATGGGACGCGACGGGATGGAAGAAATGCAAGACATGGCCGCCAACATGCCCGGCCCAGAAAACACCCTACCAATGATGATGGGTGACGGACAGTTTGGCAACATCGAAATGGGTGGGATGTTCACGGTTCTCAAAGTACGCGACGATGTCGAGAACTATGAAGATCCAGGGTGGTACAAGTTCCCAGATGGTTCGATCGCTCGAAAAACTGACATCTGATCTGAAGCGATTCATGTATCTCTGTAAAGATGCCGTACAGTGAGTCCGGGTACAAGTCCATGAACTATGCTATTGGAGTCTCAAAGCCGATGATTCGACAAACCATTCATACAGTGAGATCACGCTTCCAACGGGCGCGTCTTCGGACTCAACTGATAATTACGATCAATATCTTTGTTGCGGTGCTGTTGGCAGGGTACCTGTATACAGATTATAACGAGAGTGTTCGTTCTCGTCTTGCGGATAAAGCTGTTTCCCTGAGCGACGAAGCAAGGACAATTCAAGCGGCTGTTCAAGAACTTCGTGTTTTTGGCGATGAGGTCATCCAGCGGCATATTGACACTGTGTGTGCGACGATGAACTCTGGAGATTCACCTGGGCACATTATTGAAGTCACCGTTGATGATGTCCGAATTTTCTCAGATGCTACAGAGCATTCACATGATCATTCATCACCCTGGTCAGAGCTCGTTATAGGGTCGTTCTCGATCGGTGATGTAGCGGTTCGAGTAGGCGAGAGAAGGAAGCCTCTGGTTGCAAAGGTTCGGGGTGAATCACTGGAAGGCCTTGGAGTGTTGGTGAGCGTATCGGCTCTCGGCGCCTTGATATTGAACTTGCTTTTAGTCAGGCTTGTGACTCGGCCGCTTGAGTACGCCGTCGCTGCCGTGCGTGATGTAGGACGTGGAAAACTGGGTACCACCGTGGTCGTGAATGCGAATTTCGAGTTGTCACAGTTGGCAAATGAAGTGTCACAGATGAGCCTAGAACTTGCTCGAAGAGACGGTGATCGGAATGCTCAGCTTGATCGTGCTCGACGGCTACAGACTCACCTTGTCCCAAATATTTTAAGCAAGGCTGGTATTGCAATTGCTATTGAGTTTCACCCAGCAGAAGAGATTGCCGGTGATTATATTGATGTCATCGAATGTCCAAATGGTGACATTTTGTTCTGTGTAGCGGATGTTGTAGGGCATGGCATCCATGCCGCGATGGGCTCATCTGTACTCAAGGCTCTGCTGCTTGCTGTTGATATTGTGGATTTGTCGCCATCAGCGATGCTCGCTTGGATCAATCAACGATTCTGTTCAGCCAGCCTCCCAGAGGACTTCGCAACCATGATGTTGCTACGGCTTTCAGCGGACAGAAAGCGACTGGTATACGCCAGTGCTGGCCATGAACTTGGATATCTTCGGCACGCAGATGGAAAGATTCAGGAGCTGAACTCAACAGGTATGGTGCTGGGTATATCAAATGATGCTGAATTCGATGACATAGAGTATCAGCTCTATCTGGATGATTTCGTAGTGCTACTTTCAGATGGTGTCAGCGAGACATTCGATTCTAGTCGTACGATTCTGGGTCGAGATAAAGTCGTTTCGGTGATCCGGGATCCAGCTCACTCAGAAGCAAATGGTATGGCTAGTGAAATCATATCGGTGGCTTCCAAGCATCGGGGTGAGTCGCCAGCGCTCGATGATATGACGGTGCTCATTCTGAACATAACGCATCAAGCTGAGGTTTCGGTGCAGCCCGTCCAACGAAGCTCAATTCTGGCATAATCACTTCTGCCACCGTGAACAAAGAAGAAATAGGGGATGTCGCCATGAAGGAACACTCAAATAGTAATACTCATCAATCGGATATTCGTGTTGTTGATCCCGTCTGTGGCATGAAGATAGATCCAGATGATGCTGCTGATGTTGTTGACTATCAGTCACGCCAGTACCATTTTTGCAGCTCATCATGCGCACAAAAATTCAAGAACGACCCGAATGAGTACCTACTGCCAATAATGAATCGTGCTGCTCCAGATGCAGCGAAAGACGCGATCTACACCTGCCCTATGCATCCGGAGATCCAGCAGGTAGGCCCGGGCTCATGTCCCAAATGCGGGATGGCGCTTGAGCCGATGGATTCAAGTGTCGAGCAGGATGATGGTGAACTACGAGATATGACTCGGAGATTCTTTGTTTCTGCGATACTCACATTGCCATTGCTTTTTATCGCAATGGGGAATCTGATCCCCGGACAACCAGTTGACAAACTCATGGGTCACACAGCCGCACGATGGGCGGAGCTACTGCTCGCTACCCCGGTGATCGTGTATTGCGCTTGGCCATTCTTTGAACGGGCTGTGCAATCAGTGAAAAATAAGAGCCCGAATATGTTCACGCTTGTCGGGATGGGTGTGGGTGTGGCCTATGTATTTAGTATGGTTGCCACATTAACACCTGGAATATTTCCTGAGGCATTCCGAAATGAATCAGGATTCGTCGCGGTGTACTTTGAAGCAGCAGCATTCATCACAATGCTCGTTCTTCTTGGACAGGTCCTCGAACTACGAGCAAGATCGCAGACAGGATCAGCAATACGCGAACTCTTAGAACTAGCTCCACCAACAGCATTACTCATCGATACGGATGGAAATGATCGGGAAGTGCCGATCGAGCAACTCAAGGTTGGAGATCGTGTCCGTGTCCGTCCGGGAGACAAAGTTCCAATCGATGGAGTTGTTGTTGATGGACGATCAACGGTCGATGAATCGATGATTACAGGAGAACCCGTCCCGGTAGTGAAAGAGGAAGGCGTCCAGGCCACTGGTGGAACCGTCAACACGACCGGGTCATTTGTTATGAAAGTCGAGCGGGTGGGTTCGGAGACCATGCTCGCACAGATTGTGCAGATGGTTGGGGACGCGCAGCGTTCACGAGCACCGATCCAGAAACTGGTCGATGCGGTCGCCGCTTGGTTTGTACCAGCAGTGATTGCTGTTGCCGTAATTTCTTTCGTGCTCTGGTCGCTCTTCGGACCATCACCCGCAATGGCGTACGGCTTGATCGCATCGATTTCGGTACTCATCATTGCGTGCCCTTGTGCTCTTGGCCTTGCAACACCCATGTCAATCATGGTGGCGGCGGGGAAAGGGGCCAAGAGCGGTGTTCTGATCAAGGATGCGGAAGCGTTGGAAATATTCGGGAAGATCACCACCATTGTCGTTGACAAAACGGGAACACTGACCGAGGGCAGGCCCAAACTTGTTGAAGTCCATTCAGTTGATGGCGTTGATCAACGACGGATGCTGTCATTGATTGCAGCTGCTGAGCGATCCAGTGAGCATCCGCTGGCCAGCGCGATCGTTGAAGGGGCAACAGAACGTGGCGTTGATCCTATGGAAGTAAGCGAGTTCGAGTCGATCACCGGCAAGGGCATCAAAGCGGTGGTCGAAGGTGTTCAGGTAGGAATAGGATCTCCGAAGATGATGCTCGCAATGGAGATCGATCCATCTCCTCTTGCCTCGATTGCGGATGATGCGAGAAAGCAGGGGCAGACCGCGATGATGATCGGTATCGACGGCCACCTTGCAGGGATGATTTCTGTTGCTGATCCGATCAAGGAATCAACACCCGGCGCCATTGAAGCGATGCACAATCTTGGACTGCGAGTTGTGATGCTCACAGGAGATAACGAAACGACTGCAAGAGCGATCGCTGCGAAGCTAGATATTGATGAAGTGAAGGCGGATGTATTGCCCCAAGAAAAAGCAGCGATTGTCAAAGGGTTTCAAGACCAAGGCGAACGCGTTGCGATGGCTGGCGACGGAGTCAATGACGCACCAGCACTCGCTCAGGCTGATATCGGCATCGCGATGGGAACCGGGTCTGGGGTAGCCATTGAGAGCGCCGGGATCACACTCATCGGTGGTGATCTACGAGGGCTGGTGCGGGCACGGAAGCTGAGTACATCAACCATGCGGAATATCCGCCAGAATCTGTTCTTTGCCTTTGTGTACAACGCCGCAGGAGTACCTGTGGCCGCAGGGGTGCTGTACCCAATGTTCGGAGAACGGGCATTGCTCAGCCCGCTCATCGCAGCAGTGGCCATGAGTCTGAGTTCAGTATCAGTGATCGCGAACGCACTGCGTCTTCGGCGTGTTCAACTCTAACCTATTCATACTTCGAGGCAATCAATGGATAACGCAGCCACTCTGGTTCAAGCATGCCTCAGACTCAAGTAGTCAAGTATGACGGGTATCGTACGGCATATGCATCGATGTCGTATCCATTTGAATTCTTGGTACAAAACAATAGTGGATTGAGAATGATTTACAAGATTGATGGCTGATAATCGTTGATACTGAAGATAGTTCGATTTGTTTTGGGTTCTGAATCTCTATTTGCATTTCAGGCTGATGCGACACTCGGTTTCTTCTGCGCAGAGTTTTCGAAAGGTCTGGTATGAATTTATTGTATCATATCGAATTCGACTCATGCAATCAGCTGGTTGCACCCACCACCGTGTGAACTTTCGGGAGCACATCCGGATACCGGAACCGTGGGCAATCGAGTGGGGTTTTCAAAAGTAACCTAGATCCCGGAATGGTTTTTGAAACCCCTGATGGGCGGGGATTCAGTTTAAATCTTGACTAGACCATTCTAGATAAACTTGATTTCACCTGTTTAAGCACACTTCACTATTTTGTTTGTGTTTTTAATCGATTTTTGCACTCAATAGCCTTTTTGTCAGTGCGCAGGAATAATCCCCCCGGGGGGGATGCTTGTCGTGCGGAAGGACAATGAATGGCAAAGACTACATCAAAATCAAAGAGCACATCTACGGATCATGAGTACCTTTCAGATGAGAGCATCAAGAGCATTGTCAATGGGCTGAGCCGCATTGAGGGTCATGTGCGTGCTGTGAAGCGGATGGTTGAGGAACGCCGGTGTTGTGATGACATCCTGACGCAAGCCGCAGCGGTGCGTTCGGCGATGAATCGGGTCACCGCCAAACTCGTTGAAGAAGAGCTGCTCAACTGCCTGACCACTTGCGGACAACCCGATGCAGAAGATCGGATGGCATCGGCGATGAAGTCGTTGTCCTCGATGCTCAAGCACAGCTAGGTATCAGGAAGAAACTACCCGATGTCACATCAAACACCCAAAATCCAAAGCAATCACTGCCCTGAATGCCGACGGCAAGGGAGCAAGGTGGGGCGGATCACACTTGAGTCTCTTCTCAAACCAGATCCCGCTGGCCTGATCACCGATGAGCAGTTTCGATTCTGCGATTCGGTAGATTGTCAAACAGTGTATTTCGGCGACAACGGGACAACCTTTGCAAAGCAGGACCTGGCCGTGCGGGTTGGTGTCAAGGAACACTCAGCCCCACGCCATGTGTGCTACTGCTTCGACCACACTATTGAAGAGATCAATGCCGAGGTGCAGGAAACCGGGAAGTGTACGGTGCTTTACGACATCAAAGACCGGATGAAGGTTGCATGCTGGTGCGATACAAAGAGCCCCAAGGGGACATGTTGCTTGGGGACAGTCGGGAAGTATGTCAAGATTGCTATGGCGGAACACATGGACGGCGAATCCGAGGCCCATGAGGAGGATTGGAAAGAGTCCGAGGATTGCTGCGATAACAGGGCTCATAGCTGTTCAGTTAGTGAAGCCTGCGGTGTTACCGGGACAACTCAACGACGCACCGGTGGTATTGCGGTGGGAGGTTCGATGCTGGCGGCATTGGCGGCTTCAGCATGCTGCTGGTTACCACTCGGACTGATTGTCATTGGAGTCTCAGCAGGCGGGGTTTCAGCCTGGTTTGAACACTACCGATGGCTCTTCTTAGGGATTACAGGGATTCTCCTCGGTGCTGGATTCTACCTGGTCTATAGGAAACCGCATTGCGAACCGGGGTCGGCGTGTGCAGCACCAAATCGGAAAGTGCAACGATTCAATCGCTCGATGCTCTGGATCGCCACTGTATTTGTGATTGCCTCGGCATCGTTCCCGAAGTATGTCGGATACCTGCTTCCCAAGGATAAAGGGATCGGTATTTCGTGGACAGATGATCAAATCATTGTTGTTTCATTCGGCATTGCCGGGATGACTTGCGAGGCATGCACGATTCATCTCCGCAATGAGCTTGTCAAAGTCCCCGGGGTGCTTGATGTGGCTGTGTCGTACGAGAATAGTTCAGCAGAAATTCGCTTTGATGCATCAAGATCGCCGGCAACGATTGATTTGTCGAGTGCTGTTGAGAGTTCGGGATACAAAGCTGACCTCATTGACTTGAACTCAGAGTCACAGTGATCATATTTGACGGTTGATAGTCACAAGAACTCAGTAAATAGGACTTGCTCTCTGACCGTCATTGAGTGAATCAAAAACTCCAAAGGGACTGGCGATCCAATTTCTGCAGTATTATTAGCAGAATCCATGTCCTATACTAGATCCAGATGAAGCGGTCAACTCTCACACAATTGATCTCATTGCTGTGCCTCCTGTCCTTTGGGATGCATGCTGCCCTCCATATTGGACCTGCGTTTTCATGGATATTTGGACATGCGGGTCATGGCAACGGCCATTCGCTCGTCAGCTATGGTGATTCGAATACCTCGCCCCATGGTTTTGCAGAGTTTGACGCCAGTTTATTGTTCGCAGAGCAGCTAGGAACGAGCAATCACAGTCATCATGCACCTTCCGAACACAGTCCTGAGCCAGAAAATCATGATCCATCACATCATCTGACAATCCAGTACAGATCTACGAATCAAAACTCTTCGCTTCCCTTTGCCTCCTTTGCGCAACATCGACTCTTTCCTGAATCCAGCTCAACAATTACTCTACAGAGAGTCGTGTGGACAAGTCGAAATGCGGCTGTCGATTTTAATCCGTTTGTCAAATGCATTCGATTGACTTTGTAAACTGTTGATTTTTTGATTGACTTCAGAGTCCCACTAAACAAATTAGATTCAGCCCTGTGTATCCAATGTGCACATGGTCAGCTATGCACGTTTCTAGAGCATCGCTTGACCATGCACCATGCTGCCATGGCGCAGAATCGGTTTCAAACCAATTTAGGAATCGTCTATGCAACTTAGTAAAATTGTATTCTCCTATCGGTATACAGTGATCGTCATGCTCTTGATGGCATTCTCGCCGGAAGTATTTGCCCACGGTGTCACCGCCGGTGACAAG
>TARA_R110000744_G_scaffold116386_1_pt1 | contig 31119 bp, 24 predicted proteins | sample TARA_R110000744 | Tara Oceans TARA_R110000744 (sample SAMEA4398083) | marine metagenome | biome: Polar Biome; feature: [DCM] deep chlorophyll maximum layer (ENVO:01000326); material: water (ENVO:00002006), including particulate matter (ENVO:01000060) such as... | depth 36 m | reverse complement strand
CAAAGATGAGTTTCCTTTAGAAAAGGAAGAATATCATGGTCATGTTGCTAATAAAAGAATAAAAGCTACTGCTGAAATTGTTCATAAACTGAAACATAAATTCAATATTCTAGGTATGGAGAAATCGTATAAAATAGCAGTAGATTATGAAATGGAATTATTGGCTGGTAAAAACAATTCTGAAACTAGCTTTAAAGAAATTTTAGAGAACATAGATACGTATATTAAAACAATTTAAATGAACTGTATTATAATTGATGATGAAGCTATGGCAAGAGCAATTGTAAGACAGTTGTGCTCAAAAATTCCAGAACTCGATGTAATTGAAGAATTTGATAATGCCATTTCAGCAATCAAGTTTTTAAACCAACAAAATATCGATGTCATATTCTTGGATATTCATATGCCAGGTTTTAGTGGTGTCGATTTTGTACAGACTTTAAAAGACCCACCTAAGATTGTGTTGACTACCTCAGATACTGATTTTGCCATTACTGCATATGAGTATGAAAGTATTGTAGATTATTTAGTAAAGCCTATAACACAAGAACGATTTGAAAAATGTATCACAAAAATTTCAAGTATATCTACTATACCACATAAACTCAAATCTGAAAGTAAACAAGATTCTTTAGAAGGTAAAGATTTATATATTAATATTGATAGAAGACTCATAAAGCTTAAACTAAATGAAATTTTAGTCATTGAAGCTAAAGGAGATTATATAGATGTTAAAACTGATAAAGAAGAATATAGGGTACATACAACCTTGAAAAACATAAAGGAGAAACTACCTGAAAAAACATTTTTACAGATACACCGATCTTATATTATCAATTTTACAAAGATTATTGATATTGAAGATAACAGTGTGTCAATTGCAAAAAATGTGGTGCCTATTAGCCGCTCGAATCGACCAGAATTATTACGTAGGCTAAATTTGTTATAGTGGTTTTGCTTCAACTTTCGCAAGAACCAGAAAATTCTTAATCCAAATAATGGATTTCCATTGCCAACTCAGGTATGCCATAGAATTTTGTATTTAATAAACAATATATTTTAAGAGAAGCAATGCTAGTTTCGTTACTATATTAATTGTTTACATCGCTAGATGGTATCTTGTCGTATGTAGTATTTAAGAACTTTTTAGATATCTAATTTAGATTTACTTTCCTTTTTTCCGATAAAATAGAACATTATTTTAAAGTTATTTTCGGTTTAACCGGTGTTAAATGCCACTTAACAACAGGTACTCGCTATTCGTCTTCATATCAAGTTTAAGTTAAATTTTAATATGCATTTTTATCATTTAAATAGCTACTTGGAGTTCTTTTCTATTTGGAAAATGGTATTTGCAACCATTTAATGGTTAAATTATTTTTAAGATAAGAAAAATACTACAATAAAGTAAATAAATAACGTTATGTATATGTAGGAAATATGAATTGATTAATTCTTAATCTTAAATTTTTAATAATGGTTCACCATATAGAAAAGAGTAAAGAATATTATAATACTATGACGAATTATTTTCTTACAAGTAGAATAAAAATCTGTTCATAACATCTAGGCACATTTACCCAATCTTACAATATAATTAACTTGTTAAATATTTAATATGAAAATTTTAGTAGTAGACGACAAACGTACCCTAAGCGATTTATTGGCCCAATATTTAGGACAAAAACATCATGTAATAACAAAAATAAATGGTCTTGAAGCCCTTCAATGGTTGCAAGAGGGCGATATTCCAGATTTGATTATTTCTGATTTAGAAATGCCAGAGCTCGATGGGTACCAATTAATATCTAAAGTGCGTTCAAGTGGTTACTTTTCAGACATTCCTATAATTGTGCTTAGCTGCCGCGATAGTAGCGCAGACAGGATAAAGTGTTTAAAACTTGGGGCCAATGATTATATGGTGAAGCCATTTAATCCAGAAGAACTTTCTATAAGAATAGATAATATCTTAGAGAGTAATACTGCAAATTAGAAATATACTTTATGGCCTATAGTTTAGATATTCTAGCTATAGGTCATACTTTTTCAATAGTAGGGGTATAAACTCTAAAAAAACTCTAGCACATATAGTAGGTTTTTTCTTATAGTTATATAAGAGGTGTTTTACAACATATTTAAAGTGTTATACAACAACTAATTCTGTAAAAGTAGTTTAAAACTTACATTTATAAGAGAAATATGACTACTTATCTAAATTATCAATTAATAAAATAAATACCTCCCCCATGTTAGAAGTTTGTAATGATACTTTGCTTGTTGTTTACGTCGGTGAAGACCCCAAGTTTATTAAAGACTTTGTATCACAAAACCCGAAAAGTCTTTTAGAACCGTGTAGAAATTCGCTAGAAGCTACCACTATTATAGAAAATAATAAAAGTGTAGATGCCATAGTGTGTGAGTATAAACTTCCAGGTCAAAATGGTATTGCTTTTTTTAAAACCTTGGAACAGCGTTCGGAAAAACTAAAAATTCCCTTTATTCTATTACATAATGAGAAGGATAGCATAATTAGAAACGAAGCTTTAAAGTCTGGTATTGACGATTTTTATGTAAAACCTATATCATATAATGGATTGTATGAGCGAATTAATTTTCTAAAAGAGTTAAAAGGCAGCCTTAATAAAAATAATATTTTGGCTTCTGACCAAGTATTAAAACCTTATAAGATTAAATTCTTAAAACGAACTTTTGATATTTTGGTCGCAAGCGTTGCACTGTTGTTTGCCTCTCCATTTTTGTTATTATTTATAATAGCCATTCGTTTAGAATCTAAAGGTAAGGTGTATTACATATCTAAAAGGGTAGGTACTGGCTATCGAATTTTTAACTTTTTAAAGCTCAGGTCAATGTATCCAGATGCGGACAAGCGCATGAAGGAATTTGAACATTTAAACCAGTATGCCGAAACTGATGATGTAGTGGAATCAACCAGTACGAATGAGCAATCAATCACTTCGGTATCCAATTCAGAGATATATCTTATAGGAGACGATGAAAAGATAATTGAGTCAGAATTTAATAAGGCTAAAAAGAAAGATACAGAGAGTGCCTTCGTCAAATTCGAAAATGACCCGAGAATCACGAAAGTAGGTCATATTATACGAAAACTAAGTATAGATGAGCTGCCCCAACTCATAAATGTGTTAAAAGGTGATATGTCTATAGTTGGTAACCGTCCTTTACCATTATATGAAGCCGAATTACTTACTACCGATGAATGGACCACTCGTTTCAATGGTCCAGCAGGTATTACTGGTCTTTGGCAGGTTGAGGCTAGAGGAAGAACATCTAAAATGTCACCACAAGAACGTAAAGAACTAGACAACAAATATGTAGAAATGGCAAATAGTAAAAATGCCTTCTGGTTAGATATGTGGATTATAATAAGAACCTTCAAAGCGGTTTTCCAAAAGGAAAATGTATAGTGATGAAGAACATTTTTATTTTAACAATAGTACTGTTCCTTTTTTCTCAAAAAGGTAATTCCCAATCTATAAACGACTTTGTGAACAAGGGCTTGGAAGTCAATGACATTTCTAAATTATTACCGCCTTTGGACAGCCTTGTAAACAAGGCAAAAGATAATTCGCCGCGGTTAAAGTTCTTTGATGCAGATCATGAATATTGGGATGGTACCGTTGAACTGGAGCGACGCGCTTGGCTTAACAATATTAATTTAGAGGCAGGTTACGGGTACGGTATTTTTGATAATCTAAGTATGCAGCAGCTTGCAGGCGATGTAACAGCTGGCCAAGCTCTCTTTACTACTGAGCAAAGTAGATATACTGTGGGAGCTTCCATTAAACTGCCGTTGGCCAGTGTTTTTAATCGAAATCGAAAAATAAAGAATGCCCAAGCGGAAGCAGATAAATCTAAGTATCAAAAAGAGTATGCCATTTGGGAATTAGAGCAACTTATTGTACGACAGTACAATGACCTCATTAAAGCCCATCGTTTATTCTTTATTTCTAGCTCTATCGTAGAAACTTATAAAGTACAATCTATAAGGGCAGAAAAAGATTTTACTAATGGGATTATAAATGTTACTGAATATACGCGTTTGCAACAAATGCTGAATCAGTCTATTAGCTCTTTTGAGTCGCAACGTTCAGAATTTTTAATCGCACTAAAGTCCCTAGAGGGTACAGTTGGTATTAAAATCAATTTTTAGTAATGAAATTTAATCTGCTCTTTTTTGTTCGTTTGTTACTAAGGCATATTGGTCTTTTAATTGCGGCACCGGTGGTTTTGGCTTCTTTAGTGTTTTTTTTAACGAAAGAACAACCTAAGGTATATAATTCAAAAGCTACGTTGTATACGGGAATAGCTTCTGGTTCTACCATAGAATTGGAAAATACAAAAGTGGACTATCGCGCTACGAATACATCTTACGACAATCTTATCAATCTCATTAAAGCAAGGACTACTATAGAAATAGTCGGTCTAAGACTATTTGCCCAGCATATGGCAATGGATACGGTAGATACTAAAATTCTATCTATAGAAAAGTATCGGAAACTTATGGAAATAGTGCCGAATGACGTAAAAGCGCTGGTCGTAAAAGGGAATGTAGAGGAGACTTATGAAAATTTAAATCGGTTAAAGGAATCTAACCATACAAATTACGTTTATGAACTTATCAACTTAAAGCATCCTGATTATAGTATCGAAAAGATTGCGAGTAAGATCAGTGTAAGAAGGATATTGAGTAGTGATTTTGTTGATATTGAATTTGAATCTGAGGATCCCGCTATATGCCAGAATACCCTGTTGATACTGTCCGATGTTTTTGTAAAGCTAAATGCTGATATAAAAGTAAACCAGTCAGATGCCGTGGTAAAATATTTTGAGGGGCAATTAAACGCATCTACCAAAACATTAAGATCTGCTGAAGATGAACTATTGCAGTTTAACAAGACACATAACATTATCAATTACTACGAACAGACCAAGCATTTGGCATCAGAAAAGGAACATTTTGAGCTGGAGTATCAAAAAGTATATTTAAAGCATTTTGCATCAAAGGCAGTTTTAGTAACCTTGGAATCCAAATTGGAGACACAGGAATTAAAAAGATTGTCTAGCGAGGGTATTATCGAACTTAGGAACGAATTGGCGAGCGTTAATTTCGATATTTCAATGAAAACCTTGGGAATAGAAACAGATTCTGTAAAACAGGCCCAAAATTCTAAGGAGTTATTGGAGTTAACCAAGCAGTCGAAAGAGTTTAAAACTGGGCTTCAGGAAAAGGTAAATCAACTATATACTTCGGATTATGATCAGAATTCTCTAGGTTCTACAAGTGTCTTAACAGATTGGTTAGCGAATACGATAGAATATGAAGGAACCAAGGCGCAGCTAAAGGTAATGGACGAGAAAAGGTTAGAGTTTAAAAAACTCTACCAAGTGTTTTCACCGTTAGGAGCTACAATGAAAAGGTTAGAGCGTAAGATAGATATAGCAGAACGAGAGTATTTAAGCTTATTGCACAGCTTGGGATTAGCCAAGTTAAAGCAGCAGAACGTAGAGCTTACATCAAATATAAAACTTATAGAAATACCCTTTTTTCCCATAAATCCTAACCCTAGTAAACGTATGCTTTTAATTATCGTAGCTGGTTTAATGGGTTTTGTAATTGTGGTATTTACGGTCTTGATTTTAGAATTTCTTGATGGTAACATAAACACTGCAGATAGGGCAGAAGACAAAATAAATCTAAAAGTATCCTCCATATTTCCTGTAATTAAAAAGGAATCTACTAAGATGGACTATAATTATCTTAGAAACAAGGCGGTCAATTCCATTTCTAGAAACATTCTTTTAAATCAGTTCAAAAAATCGAATGCTACTGACCCTGTGGTAAATATGTTCTTTTCTACTCAGGAAGGCGAAGGGAAAACATTTGTATGTCAACACCTACTTACCAAATTATGTGAGCTAGGCTATAAAACCTTGCATATTACCTATGACGAAACAGATTTAGGATTGGCAGGGAGTTGTTATCAAAAACTAAACTATCCTGTAAGCGATCAATTATACAAAGTCTCCCATATTACTGAATTTGATAAGTTAAAAGAAATAACGGATTTTAAGGGGTTTGACTTTATTATACTGGAAATTCCTGGTATCATAAAAAATCCGTTTCCTGTAAAATTGGCGGCTACCATGGATTATAATTTCTTAATTACCAGAGCCAATAGGGCTTGGGGTGATGCGGATAGGAACGCTTTACAATTGTTCAAGGATTCTACTACTGGCCCTGAACCTACCATTATCCTAAATGGCGTAAAAGTACAGGAGATGGAAACCGTTGTTGGTGATCTCCCTAAAAAAAGAAGTTTCATTCGAAGATGGATAAAGCAGTTGGTCCAATTCAGGTTCTTCACTAAGAAATCTGTTGTCTAATGCTTAAAAAGATCAGAAACATAGCACGTGAAAAAAACGTATCCTCCTTGGCAACCAATATGGTAACTGCCTTTTTGGGACTATTGAGCTTTATGCTGTTGACCAGACAGTTGCCAAAAGAATTATTTGGGGATTGGGTGCTATTTGTTACGCTTGCCACTTTTGTAGATCTTTTGCGTTTTGGTCTTACCAGAACTTCTGTAGTTCGACTGTTGGCCGGGGTACAAGAAGAAGAGTATAAAAGGTTACTAGGTTCTAGTTATCGCATTAATCTAATACTTTTGGTGTTGATAGCAGCCTTCTGCTATGCCATACTTTTTGCGGTAAAAATGGCAGGCCTACAACTTTCCAGTGGTTATTTATTATTTGTTATTTGGTATCCACTGTTGGCCCTATTCAATTTAGGTTGGAACAATGCCTCTGCGCTTTTTCAGGCACAACAGAATTTTATGCGAATGATGTATGTAAGGCTTTCCAATGTGGGACTTTTTGTACTCTTCTTAGGTATCAACTGGTGGTATTTAAAGTTGGGATTGGTTCAAATTATTTGGGTCTATATGGGTGTAAATCTTATTTCTAGCCTGTGGTGTACCTTAAAAAACTGGGACGGTCTAGGCTATGTGAAATTTGCGAACAAAAACACTGAAAAAGAATTACTGCACTTTGGTAAGTTTTCTATGGGAACCTTAATTGGCTCTAGTCTTTTAAAAAGTGCAGATACATTGATTATAGGCTTAAGTCCCGTTTTAGGTTCTGCTGGTATAGCCATGTATGCGATTCCTTTAAAGCTTACTGATTTGTTGGGTATACCGTTACGTAGTTTTACTATGACGGCTTATCCTCGAATGTCTAAATTATGTAAAGAGGGAGATTTTATAGGTTTAAGAAAAGCTTTTTACGGCTATTCTGGGGCAGTTACCTTACTATTTATTCCCGTAGCCCTTTGTTGCTTTATTTTTGCAGAAGAACTGATTCTAGTTTTAGGTGGTGCAGAGTATAAAGATTCTATGAGCCTATTGATTATGGTGTTTAGAATATTTACGGTTTACAGCTTATTGCTGCCAGTAGATAGGTTTACTGGCGTTCTGTTAGATAGCATCAACAAACCACATCTTAATTTATACAAGGTATTATTTATGACCGTGGCAAACGTGATTATAGATCTGATAGCTGTTTTTATGTTTCAAAGTTTGGTGCTGGTGGCAGTTGGTACTGTTGTATTTACCCTTCTGGGGATTTTCTTTGGTTTTTATTTTTTGAAAAAAGAATTGGAAATAAAAGGTAAATATATCCTTCCAGAGGGCATTTATTTTTTCAGGAACTTAAGTATATATATCAAATGACCAATACGTTTGACAAGGTATATGGAACGGAGCTGCTAAGGAAACCCTTACCCTTAGTACTATTGTTTACTATTCTTCTAGCCTGTGGTCACTTAACTGCGACCAAGGGTTTAGTTGCAGGAATTGCAATCATAGTTTTACCAATAGCCTTTTTGTATGTGGGCGTATTGCTTGCAAAGCCAAAATTGGGGATTATTACGATTTTCGTTTTAAACTTTACCATATTGGGTTTAGGAAGATATGTGCCAGCTACGTGGGGATTATTAATTGACGGTTTATTGTTCTTAATGTATTTGGCGCTGTTTTTTAAAGCGTTTAAAATAAAGGTGCCTTGGGATAGAGCTAAATCGCAGCTAACACTTATCACTACTATATGGTTCGGTTATGCTTTGTTTCAAGCTGTAAATCCAGAAGCGGCGAGTTTTGAAGCTTGGTTTTATGCCATGCGAGGTCTTGCATTCTATCAATGGCTTATTGTACCCTTACTTTTCATCCTATTTAACCAACCAAAAGATTTAAGACTATTCCTTATTATTTGGGGTGTTTTATCCTTTTTGGGTACCTTAAAAGGTTGTCAACAGCTAATATTTGGTGTTGATTCGTTTGAGCAAAAATGGCTAGATAACGGTGGTGCTTTGACCCATATTCTTTTTGGTAAGCTACGTATATTTTCATTTTATTCAGATGCTGGTCAGTTTGGAGCTTCTCAAGGTCATGCGGGTGTTGTATTCGGTGTTTTAGCCTTATTTACAAAGAGTAAAAAATTTAGGATTTTCTGTATCTTAGTTGCATTAGGCGGTCTGTATGGAATGCTAATATCTGGGACTAGAGGTGCTATTGCCGTACCAGCGGCAGGTGGAATAATGTTCCTCATCCTTCGTAAAAACATACCTATTTTAGTTCTTGGTGCGGTTATGGGTATTGGGGTATTCGTCTTTTTTGCACATACCACCATTTTAAACAATAATGCCCAAGTAAGACGAATGCGTACCGCATTTGATCCAAATGACGCATCTTTACAAGTTCGTTTGGCAAACCAGAGAAAACTAGCAACTTATCTAGATTCCCGTCCTTTTGGCGGTGGCATAGGTTCTACTGGAAATTGGGGTCAACGCTTTACACCCCATACGTTTTTGGCGAATACAGCAACTGATAGTTGGTTCGTAGCCGTTTGGGCAGATACAGGAATCGTTGGGCTTTACTTACACTTGTTTATTCTGTTTTTTGTGCTAATTACCGGAGCATATAACGTGATGTTTAAGCTAAAAGACGATTGGCTCAAAGGCCAAATTGCAGCCCTGGTCTGTGGTATGTTCGGTATTATGGCAGCGTCTTATGGCAATGGAATCTTTGGGCAATTTCCTACTTGTATTCTTATGTACACGGGCATGGTGTTTATGTTTTTAGCTCCAAAAATGGATCAGCAAATTATGGCAAAACGGAAAAAAGAATTAGAACAACATCAATCTTAAAAAACAACTATGAGTACTGTTAAACCCCTTGTTTCCATTATTTCGATAAATTACAACGATGCTGCGGTTACCATGGATATGTTGGAATCACTTCAACAATTAAGCTATACCAATTATGAGGTCCTAATTATCGATAATGCTTCTCCTACCGATAACCCTGATATCATTAAAGAAACTTATCCTAATATAATATTAATAAAGAGTGATAAAAATTTAGGTTTTGCAGGCGGTAACAATTTAGGGGTACACGAAGCAAAAGGAGAATATCTACTTTTTATAAATAACGATACCATTGTTCCGTCTGGTTTTATTGAGCCATTAGTAGAAACGCTGAAGAACGATGCTTCTATTGGTATGGTTAGTCCTAAAATAAAATTTCATTGGGATTCTACATTGATTCAATATGCTGGTTATACGCCAATGAGCCATTGGACTATACGGAATAATAGTATTGGGTACCATCAAAAAGATGACGGAAGGTTTGATCAAGAGGGAGAAACAGAATCTATTCACGGTGCTGCCATGATGATTCCGAAATCGGTAGTAGACAAAGTTGGAACTATGACGGAGATTTATTTCTTGTATTATGAGGAACATGATTGGGCCGAAAAGATTAAGCGAGCTGGTTTTAAAATTTACTACCAACCTAAATCCTATATTCTTCATAAGGAATCCCTTTCCACTGGAAAATTTAGCCCTTTAAAAACCTATTATATAGCGAGAAATCGTATTGTTTTTGCACGACGTAATTTTAAACCAAAACAACTTTTCGTGAGTCTTTTATTTCAAGGATTTATTTCAATTCCAAAGAATATATTGAGTTTCCTTATTAAGGGGCAATTTGAACATCTCCGTGCATTTTGGAGTGCGGTTATATGGAATTTGAAGAATACTCAAAAGGGTGAACTTAATATTTAGAAAATGATACAAATGCTGCTTAAGATAGTGATAGGAGTACCTTATAGTAAGGTTATGTTAGCTAAAATATTCATAACGTTCTTTTTGGTGGTAATAACTTTACAAACGTCCTGTGTAAACGTGAAGGAATTTGAAGAGGAACAAATGAACTTAGCTCTGGAAGAAGGCTCACTTGCATCCTTGCGTGTAAGTAAGGATTTTAAATTTAGGACTCACAAAGAAGTTAATGTTATTCTTACAGTTCCTGATTTCCTAAAAAAAGCTGTTTTTAAAATATTTGCCAAGTCAGGAAATTATGACAGTATTTCCATTGGAAGGGCCACCTTTGATACTAAAGGATATTTTGAACATAATTTTGAAACCTTATCTACGGCAGATAGTATAATTGTTTATTCTGATTATGTAGGTCTGTTAAAAGATTTGAGTTTGCCTATAGTTAATGGGGAAGTACGTTTTGATTATAGGGATATTTATGAAAGCACATACAATAATACTGCAAAATCAAAATCAAAATCAAAATCAAAGTCTCAATCCATTAGCAGTAAGTTCATCGATTTTAATTTCACCTATTTAGGTTCTTTTGACTCTAAAAATGGTGTTCCAGATTATTTGGAAGAACCGGATATCATTACCTCTGATTTTCTGGATGAAGTGAATGTTTCTTTCCCTGACAATTCAGATTGGGATGGTCAAGTAAATCCGAAAAAAATAATGGACTCCGAAACGCAATTGGTGTTAACGGAAGAAGCGGAAGTTTGGGTCACTTTTGTTTCAGAGGGAACCAAAAAAACAAATGCAATTGGATATTACTCCTATAATCTAGGGGATACACCAGAGACTATTGATGATTTGACTTCTTTGAATATTATATTTCCAAATACTTCATTTTCTAATAAAAAAGGTGGACTTGTTTCTGGTGACAAGGTAAGTTTAGGTAGGTTCACTGGCAACACTGTGATAGGATGGTTCTTGGTAAGAGATGGTTATAAGGGAAACGAGGTGAAGAACAACAAAGACATTTATTTCTCCAATCCAGATTTCAATGAGAACAAAGACTCTTCCATTCCAAATCATACAGCGGTAGTATTTGACAATAACAGAAAACTTGCACTTTTTGGCTACGAAGATCTTGAAAAGAAGAATACAATTAATGATTACAACGACGTTATTTTCTATGTGAAAACAAGCCCAGAGAATGCGATAAGTATAGCTAACGTAACCCCTCTAGGATTACCCAATGATGAAGATGGTGACGGGGTTGAAGATGGGCTTGATAATTATCCAAATGACGCTACAAAAGCATTTAACAATTACGCACCTTCTGCAACAACAACAGGTAAATTATTATTTGAGGATTTGTGGCCCAGTCAAGGTGATTACGATTTTAACGACTTAGTGGTGGATTATAGATATAATCTAATAACCAATTCAAACAATAGAGTTACCCATATGGATTGTGATTTTTTGATTGAGAATATTGGAGGGTCTTTACAGAACGGTTTTGCTATTACATTACCAATTAGTCCTTCGCTTATTGCAGGAGTAGATGGTCAAATTAATAATGGAGAATATGCGATTTTATCCGATAATGGAACAGAACAAGGAACTTTGGCCAATGAAACAGTGGTTTTTATTGCCGGAAATGTGATAAATATGGAAGGGGACACTATTAACGTAACAATAACCTTTAATACACCAATAGATCCCTTGCAGCTCGGCGAGATGCCTTTTAATCCATTTTTAATAGTTAATGGGGATAGGGCAAGAGAAGTGCATCTTCCTGATTATACACCTACAAGTAAAGCAGGACTACTAAACAGTTTCAAAGACAGAAGTGATCCAAACACTGGAACTTATTATAAGGGCATCAATAACCTTCCATGGGCTTTAAATATATACGATAATAGTTTTGTTGTACCATTTGAGAGTATACCCATAACGAAACAGTATACTGAATTTGCAAATTGGGCAAATTCATCAGGAGTTGAAAATAAAGATTGGTTTATAAAAGTGAATTAAAATAAAGTTTTCTATTGACGGAAACTATTGTTTGTTAGTTAATGCAAGCGATGGTGTCATATCCGTCTACGATACTAAAACCAAAAAACAAATAACCGAGGTACGGATTCTAGGTAAGAACAGTATCTACGAGAAAGTGATATTTCATACCCCCGGAACTGTAGGTATACTAATGCATCCAAACGAACGGTTTGGACTTTATCAATTAATTGTTTCCTAGATGCTCAAAAAAAGAATCAAACGTATTTTATTTATAATCGTACTACTATACGCATTGTTCGTTGTGGTAGTTCTTATAGTTAGATTACCTTCATATACGATACACACGAGCGGAAAGCTTTATATCGCGAACAAACTCAGTAGAGATATACAAGTTTTTGATTTGTATACCGGGGAAGAAATAGCAGAAATTCCTATTGATATGGAGGCTCATGAAGTCATTGCACCATGCGATGCAAATAGTATTATTGTTACGGATTATGGAGACCGTACCAGCAAAGGAAATATCATTAAAGTCATCAGCACAAAAACCAATGCCGTTGATAAGGTTATAGCGATAAATGGAAGTATGAACGCTAATGGTCTTGTTGCTATGACCTACCCTAATAAAATTGGTCTGGTAGATTATGTGAGCAATAATTTATCTATACTAAATATAGAAACCGAGAGCATTGAAAAAAGAATACCAACGGAACAAAAGAAAAGTCATTTGGTAGTACTTCATCCTACAAAACCATTAGCGTATGTGACCAATATGCAATCAAACTCAGTAAGTGTTATTGACCTTTCAATAAATAAAGTAATAAAAATTATTCCCTGCGGATTGACAACGGAAAGTATTGATATTACGCCAGACGGTTCAGAAGTATGGGTGACAAATAAAAACGGGAATACCATCACGGTTATTGATACTATCACAAATAACGTATTGGATACTTTACCAACTGGGAGCGAGCCATTAAAAATTAAGTTTTCTATAGATGGATTGTATTGTTTAGTTGCTAACGCTACAGACGGCAGTATTTCTATTTATGACCGATTTTCAAAAAAGCAAATAAAAACGATAAACATTCCTGGCAAAAAGAAATTAGTGGAAAGAGTTCTTTACCATACACCACGTCCTGTAAATATTATCATGCACCCAAATGGATTATATGCTTTTATTGCAAACTCCAATGCTAGTAAAATTGAAGTTGTTGATATGACAACTTTTGAGATTGTAAGTACAATCGGAACGGGAAAAATTCCCGATGCCATGGCCGTTGTTGAATAAAATAAAATCAATTTATTTGCCTCATTACCATTTAGTTACATTTTCTTCTTAAATATTTGAGGGGTATATTTTTCACTATAAATAGGTAAAGATATACCCCTTGAAAATACCTAAACGTAATTTTAGTACACCTCGTCGTAAGCAAATGACCATCCATCTTGCTGACTCATAATTAGGTAATATCTATCGTAAGTTGAACTATTAATAACCATAAATGATTAATGACTATGAATTATTATTTAAGAACGACCAACACTATTAGTTATAAAGAGTAAAATTTGATAAGGGCACTAATAGGCTTTTTAAAGAAGCTCTTATTTTCAATTTATGAAATAATTGCTTTTGATAATGACTAGGTATAATAAGAACCCGTTGCAGTAAATAGGCTAAATTTTAAAATTCTAGTAGTTGAAAAAAAGATTTTACTAAGTGTAATATGATGAGCAATAAAATCAATTGTGAGTATCTGTAATTCAAAATCATTCAAATTTTGGTTCTAAATATAAACTCAAATCTTGCTAAAGTAATTATACAAAACCGGAAACCAATTATACATTCAGCTTATTAATTTCAATTAGCCCACTTTCGTTTTGTTCAAAAATAAGGTACAGCGTCTAAGGGTATTTATAAGTGTTGTTTTTTGAAATATGGACTATTTTGAAATTCTTGAAAAGGTTAAAATATGGTGTAACCAGTTTTTCACAACTTAAAAGTATCGTTTCGCAACAATTTGTAAGTTCGTTAAAAAAGTAAGAATATATTTACAAAATAGTAGGAAAAAAGATTTAAAAATGTAAAACATGTCACTGTGAATATGAGAGTAGCAGAAACTTACATTATTGGTTTAGGTCAAAATTTATTCTTAAACCCAATTATATAATTTACATCATAAACCGAGTTTTTAAAATTAAACCCCCAGATAAAATGAGAAAAATAAAGTATTATATTATCCTTTTTTTAAGTGTCACAATTTTTGGCTGCTCAGTTAAAAGTGATTTTGAAGATCCTATTATTGACCCTGTACCTGAGACAGAATTGCCCGATGGACCATTAAGTAGCCTTAATGTGCCAGATGAGTTTAGCTATGCAACCACGAAGAATGTTGAGGTGAATTTTGATGTTCCTTTATTTTTAAAAGGAGCTGTTTTTACACTATATGGTAAAATAGCCGAACAAGACAGTATAGTAATAGGTAAGGGTACTTTTAATGATAGCGGAAGTTTTTCGAAAAGCTTCACCTTATCTGCAAGAGCAGATAGTTTATTGGTTTTCTCTAATTATATAGGTCTTATTGATAATGTACGCCTACCAATAGAAAACAATCAAGTTGATTTTGACTACAGACCCTTTTATACAAGAGATGGCGGCAATGGTAAAACTGTAGGTGTTTCTAAGAAGAACCTAAATATGACCAAAAAAGTAGATAACTATTCATTTAATGATAGTTATAATTCAATGGGAGTTCCAAATAACCTTGCTTTTTCAGACGTAATTGAACAGAATCTTTTAGATGATATTAATGCTTCTTTACCCGAGAATGTAAATGGCGGAGTTCCTGTTTCAAACCCTGATTTTTTAGCAGGTAAAGAAACCAATCTAGTCATTACGAAAGAGGCAGACATTTGGGTAACCTTTGTTTCAGAAGGTGCTGGTTACAGAAATGTATTAGGCTATTACACCTACCCAATAGGGCAAGAGCCTTCTTCTGTTTCAGAAATAGAACCACATTATATTATTTTTCCAAATGTATCCATGCTGTATTCTGGAGGTGGTCTTATTCCTGGAGACAGGGTTCATTTAGGTAATTTTCCTGCTAATACCGTTGTTTCTTGGTTTTTGGCTTCTAATGGTTGGAATGGGTCTAATGTAAATGATGGAAATGGAGTTTACTATTCAAATCCAAATTTTAATCCTGAATCAACTTCCGAAAAAAGAAATCACATGGTTTTGTTACAAGATGAAGGTAGAAAACTCACCTTATTGGGGTTTGAGGATTTATTTAGAGATGGACCATCTGATGATGATTTTAATGATGCAGTTTTTTATGCGAAGTCTAACCCTGCAGATGCAATACAAACTGGTAATTTAGCCAGTATTAAAACAGCTACAGATGCTGACGGGGATGGTATCAATGACGAATTAGATGATTTTCCATTCGACCCTAACAAGGCCTTTAATAACTTTTCACCTTCAATAAATTCAACGGGTAAATTGGTATACGAAGATTTATGGCCAAGTAGAGGAGATTATGATTTTAACGACTTGTCGCTAGATTACGCTTTCAACCTCATTGCTAATTCTGATAATTTAGTTACTTCATTAAATGCAACCTATACAATTGAACATATTGGAGGTTCATTTCACAATGGCTTTGGGTTTGTTTTACCTATTGAGCCGAACATGGTGGCCAGTATAGAGGGGCAAATATTAAATGCCGATTATGAAGTAGTGGCAACAAATGGTACAGAATTAGGCACTGCACCCAATGAAACGGTTGTTTTGGTTGCAGGTGATGCTTTTAGTTTAACAGGAACTACAATAGATATCATTGTAAATTTTACAGCTCCTTTAAATGAAAGTGAATTGGGTAATGTACCTTTTAATACATTTTTAATTTCTAATGGTGACCGAACTAGAGAGGTACACTTACCAGATTTACTTCCTACAAGTAAGGCTGCATATTTAGGGACGAAGAATGATTACTCAGATTCATTTTTAGGTAGATATTACAAAACTGCAAGCAATTTACCTTGGGCTCTTAATTTATATGAAAATTTTGTAACACCCCCAGAAACAGTTCCAATTACTATTCAATATCCAAGATTTGTGAATTGGGCAAACTCTGGAGGTACCGAAAATTTAGATTGGTATTTAAGATAAAAGTATGCTGATCTATTAAATACACAACGTTTAATAAGAGTTTTACAACATAAATTAAATCGTCCTAAAAAATAGGAATATACTTACATAATAGTAGGAAAAAGTTTAAAATTTAAATTCAAAAATATGAAAATTACAGTAGTAGGAACTGGCTATGTCGGTTTGGTTTCCGGAACTTGTTTTGCGGAAACAGGTATCGATGTCACATGTGTAGACATCGATAAGAAGAAAGTTGATATGTTACTTAAAGGTGAGGTTCCTATATATGAACCAGGGCTTGAAACGCTTTTGGCGCGTAATCTGGAGAAGGGTAGAATAACCTTTACGACTAACCTAGCAAAAGGAATTAAGGACAGTGATGCTGTTTTTATTGCAGTGGGTACTCCACCAGATGAGGATGGAAGTGCCGATTTAAAATATGTTCTTGGTGTTGCCCGTGAAATTGGTCAGCATATGGAGGGCTACAAAGTAATTATCACAAAAAGTACCGTTCCTGTAGGTACATCCTTAAAGGTCAAAGCTGCCGTTCAAGAAGAACTTGCAAAACGAAAGGTAGATATTCCTTTTGATGTCGCTTCGAATCCAGAATTCTTAAAGGAGGGTAGTGCCATAGACGATTTTTTAAAGCCAGACCGTATTGTTGTTGGTATAGAATCTGAAAGAGCCGAGAAAACATTAAAGCGACTATATAAGCCATTTTTAATGAACGGACATCCATTATTATTTATGGATATTTTTTCTTCTGAAATGACAAAATATGCTGCAAACTCTATGCTAGCTACAAAAATTAGTTTCATGAACGATATTGCCAACTTGTGTGAACTTGTTGGAGCTAATGTTGATCTAGTTCGTAAAGGAATTGGCTCAGATGCAAGAATAGGCAACAAATTTATATATCCAGGTACAGGATATGGTGGAAGTTGTTTTCCAAAAGATGTTCAGGCTTTAATAAGAACTGCTGATGAGTATGGCCATTCTTTGGAGGTTCTAAAGGCGGTAGAAAGCGTGAATTATAGACAAAAGTCTAAGCTCGTAGAAAAGATAAAAGCACATTTTGGAGAAAATCTGAAAGGAAAACAGTTCGGTATTTGGGGGCTTGCTTTTAAACCAAAAACAGATGATATGCGTGAAGCACCGTCATTGGTCATAATAGAACAATTATTAGCAATGGGTGCAAAGGTTAGGGTTTATGATCCTGTAGCAATGGAAGAAGCCAAGCATACTTTAAAGGATACTGTAGTTTATGCCAAAGATGAGTATGATGCTTGTATAGAAGTAGACGCACTTTTACTGGTAACTGAATGGTCAGAATTTAGGATGCCCAACTTTAGAATTTTAGAAAAACTCATGAACAACAAACTAATTTTTGATGGAAGAAATGTATACGATCCAGAAGAAATGAAAGACTTGGAGTACACATACTATAGTATAGGTAGGGAAACTGTGAAAAGTTCAAAAACCGAAAAAACACAACGAATAGTAGCTTAAGGCCTACATCATAAATTTTAAAAAGATACTTAGATGAAACGAATATTAGTGACCGGTGGAGCGGGTTTTGTAGGATCGCATTTGTGCGAACGTTTATTAAATGAAGGCAATGAAGTGATTTGTCTTGACAACTATTTTACAGGTAGAAAAAGCAAGGTAGTTCACTTGATGGATAACCCTTATTTTGAGGTGGTTCGCCATGATGTTACCATTCCTTATTTTATAGAGGTCGATGAAATTTATAACCTGGCTTGTCCTGCATCACCAGTTCATTATCAACATAATCCCATTAAGACCATTAAAACATCTGTTATGGGGGCTATTAATATGTTGGGACTAGCCAAAAGAACTGGCGCCAAAATTTTACAGGCATCTACCAGTGAGGTTTATGGTGATCCAGAACTACATCCACAACCTGAGCATTATTGGGGCCACGTAAACCCAATTGGTATTCGTTCGTGTTATGATGAAGGCAAACGATGCGCAGAATCTCTGTTCGTAAACTACCATGAGTCTAACGATGTAAAAGTGAAAATAATTAGAATCTTTAACACCTACGGTCCAAAAATGGAACCGGACGATGGTCGTGTAGTATCTAATTTTATCAATCAGGCATTACAAGGGCATGATATTACAATCTTCGGAGAAGGTACCCAAACTAGAAGCTTTCAATATGTGAGCGATTTGGTAGATGGTATGATACGAATGATGGCTACAGATGATGATTTTATTGGACCTGTAAACATTGGTAACCCAGTAGAATTTACGATGTTAGAATTAGCTCAAAATGTTATAGAGTTGACAGGGAGCTCTTCTAAAATCATACATATGCCTTTACCTTCAGATGATCCTATGCAACGACAGCCAGATATTAGTTTAGCAAAGGAAAAACTGAATGGATGGGAGCCTAAGGTAGACCTTAGGACCGGTTTGGTAGATACTATATCTTATTTTGACGAATTGCTAAAAACAGAGTCAATTAATAAGTTGATAAACGTTTAGTTAGCACCCTATTTTTAATATTCTACAATGCAATATCTAAAATTCATCCTTAATATTCCGGAGCTCCTACTGTTTGCTTATTTAGCATTTGGGGTATTATATATTCTCCTATTTTCCATAGCAGGATTGTTTAAAGTAAAATCGAATACCAAATCTGTTTCTAAAATGGAAAGGAACTTCGCAGTGCTTATTCCCGGATATAAGGAGGATTCGGTAATTATAGAAGTAGCAAAAAAAGCTTTGGAACAAACTTATGATAAGGCCAAGTATGATGTTGTAGTTATTGCAGATTCTTTTGAGCAGAAAACCCTAGAAGCATTAAAGGCGCTGCCCATCATTTTGATTGAAGTTTCATTTGAAACAAGTACGAAATCCAAGGCATTGAACGCAGCTATGGCCCAAATTGGTGATAGCTATGATGTAGCGTTAATATTAGACGCAGATAATATTATGGAGTCTGATTTTATTGGTAAAATGAACCAAGCATTTGATCAAGGCTTTAAAGTCGTACAAGGGCATCGCATCGCGAAAAACACCAACACGTCTTTTGCTATTTTAGATGCGATAAGTGAAGAAGTAAATAACCATATTTTTAGAAAAGGCCATCGTGTCTTAGGGTTTTCTTCTGCACTCATAGGCTCTGGAATGGCTTTCGATTATCAATATTTTAAGTCCACCATGGCAAATATAAAAGCCATTGGCGGGTTCGATAAAGAGTTGGAATTAACTTTGTTGCGAGACGGAGAAACGATTGAATACCTGGATGATGCTCTTGTTTTGGATGAGAAAGTTCAAAAAGCCGATGTTTTTGCCAATCAGCGTAAAAGATGGCTTTCTGCACAGTTTGTTTATTTTAAAAGATTCTTTTGGTCTGGTATAAAAGCACTTTTTCTAAAAGGTAATGTTGACTTTTTTGATAAGGTGTATCAGATGATCGCACCGCCTCGGGTCTTATTGGCAGGCTTGGTTACAGTATTGACCATGATTTCATTGGTGTTTCAGGCATTTTTTCCTGAATTAAGTATGCTGTTTTATGTACCTCCATTGGCTTGGCTAGTTACTTTTAGTGCGGTAATAGTCGCTTTTTTTTGTGCCATACCGAAGGTGTTCTACAACGGTAAAACCTTGAACGCATTATTGACCTTACCAAAGGCATTTGGCTTAATGTTCTTATCGCTTTTTAGATTAAAAGGAGCAAATAAAAAATTTATTCATACCCAACACGGTACAATCAACAGCAACTAATTTAACAGATGAAAATAGGAATTGAAGGACAACGCCTCTTTAGAAAAAAGAAGCATGGCATGGATATGGTAGCGCTGGAGCTTATTAAGAACCTACAGGTTATTGATAAAATCAATGAGTATGTGATATTCGTAAAGCCAGATACGGACCATAATTGTATTCCTATGGCTCCAAATTTTAGAATTGTAGAGCTTAACTCTAAATTTGGCTACCCAGGTTGGGAGCAAATAGAATTACCTAAAGCTGCATTAAAAGAAGGGTGCGATATCTTGCACTGCACAGGTAATACAGGCCCACTGAATATCAAAATACCTATGGTAACCACGCTTCATGATATCATTTACTTGGAAAATATTGGCATTTTTAAAAAAGGGGGAACATGGTATCAAAAAGGCGGTAATATTTATAGACGATTTATCGTGCCATCGGTAGTGAAAAAGAGTGAAAAAGTTATCACGGTGTCCAATTATGAAAAAGAACGTATTCAAAAACACTTCGGGATTAATGAAGATAAATTACAAACTGTTTATAATGGCGTTGGGGAACATTTTAGAAAAATCACCGATGAATTAGTATTAGATGAAATTAAGAAAGAGTATAAATTACCAAACAAATTTTTCTTTTTCCTTGGAAATACAGCTCCAAAAAAAAATACTCCTGGAGTACTTAAGGCATTTTCAGATTATAATGAACTTTATCCCAATGAATATACATTGGTGATGTTAGATTACGATGAGCAGGAATTACAGAAAATTTTAGCAGATATTGGAAAACCAGAATTACGTAAACTAATTCACCTAACTGGTTATGTATCTAATGAAAAACTACCGGCTATTATAAGTCAATGTACTGTTTTTCTTTATCCATCACTTAGAGAAAGTTTTGGTATTCCCATTTTAGAAGGTATGGCTTGTGGTGTTCCCGTAATTACTTCCAATACTTCTTCGATGCCCGAAATTGCAGGAAGAGATACTGCTTATATAGTAGATCCAAAGAAACCCGAAGAAATAACGACCGCTATTGAAGTTTTAGTGCATAATAAAAAACTAGCGGCACTGCTATCCGAAAAAGGTATCGAAAGAGCCGCCCAATTTTCATGGAAAGCTATGGCAGAGCAGGTGTTGGTAATTTATAACGAAGTATATAGTAACCATAATTCTACCATCCAATGATTAAGGGAAAAGATATTATTGTTATGGGAATACAAGCTTGGGATATCCAAATTGGAAGCAATTGCAAAAATATTGCAACCGAGTTTTCAAAACATAACCGGGTGCTTTACGTGAATCCTCCTTTGGATAGAATATCCAGTATTCTTAATAGAAAATCCAAATCCATAAAAAAACGGCTAAGAATTAAAAAAGGATTTGAAAAGGGACTGGTACCCATTTCAGAAAACTTATGGAATCTGTACCCGGCTACCATGACTGAATCTATCAATTTTATAAGTCAGCCCAAACTGTTCGACATTCTAAACAAACGAAATGGGAAACGATTTTGCGGAGATATTCAAAAAGTCATTAACCAACTAAATTTTAAGGATTATATCATCTTTAATGACAGTTCCATGTTCTTGGGACAATACATAAAGGAATTTCTAAAGCCGGATTTTTATACCTATTACATGCGTGATTTTTTGACAAAAAACCCGTATTGGAGAAAAAATGGAGTCCGACTAGAGCCGAAATTAATAAAAGCAGCAGATTGCGTAGTGAATAATTCTACTCTGTATATGGAGTATGGCAGGGAGTTTACGCCTAATTCCTATATGGTAGGGCAAGGTTGTGATACAAGTTTGTTCAATGATCAGGTTCGGGAAATTTTAGTCCCCGAAGATTTAGCGGAGATTAAAGGACCTATTATTGGTTATGTTGGATTTTTATCCAGTCGTAGATTGAGTATTGCTATTTTAGAGCATGTTGCCACTACCAGAAAGGATTGGAGCATTGTGCTGGTTGGGCCAGAGGATGATGCCTTTGTCAACTCTAGCCTACATCAAATGGAAAATGTTTTTTTCCTTGGTAGTAGGGATGCCTCGCAATTACCTAACTATATTAAAGGTTTTGACGTTGCGATTAATCCACAATTGATTAACGATGCTACTATTGGAAATTACCCAAGAAAAATAGATGAATATTTAGCTTTAGGAAAGCCTATAGTGGCGTCTTCTACAAAAGCTATGGAGTATTTTAAGGACTATACCTATTTGGGAAGAACATCCGAAGATTATGTAGAGTTGATAGCACAGGCTTTGCAAGAAGACGCTCCTAAATTACAAGAACAACGCAAAGCGTACGGCCTATCTCACAGCTGGGAAAATAATGTTAAGGAGATTTATAACTGCATTTTAAAAGTGCAAAAGGCAATTGCCTAAAACGAAATATATGGGACTTATAGAGAAAATAAAATCTAATCCAAGGCTCAAGCAAATGGCCTTAAATGCCATTGCTCCAAAGCGAAACCCTAGGCCAAGGCTATGGGTGCGGTGGTTTTTGAATCCGTTAAAACATAAAAAAGGAAAAGGCACAACGATACGACGCAATAGTCGAATAGATGTATTTCCTTGGAAACGTTTTGAAGTTGGTAATTTAACCACTATAGAATCTTTTTGTACTGTAAATAATGGCTCAGGCGATGTGCTGTTGGGCGATAAGGTTCGTGTTGGTATTGGGAGTGTAGTTATAGGTCCTGTGACTATGGGCAATGGTTCTGGTTTAGGACAACATGTCTTTGTTTCTGGATTTAACCATGGTTTTGCCGATGGGTCTAAAAACTCAAGTGAGCAAGCCTTAGATATTAGGCCAACAGTAATTGAAGAAGAAGCCCATATTGGTGCAAATTCTGTAGTATTGGCGGGAGTAACTATTGGCAGAAATTGCCAAATAGGGGCGGGTAGTGTCGTAACCAAGGATATTCCACCTTATTCGGTTGCCGTAGGTAATCCGGCAAGAGTTATAAAACAATTCAATCACCATAGCGGTGAATGGCAATCTGTAATCAAAAAAGAAGTCGTTACGGCGTAAAAAAAATAGTAGTTATGGATGTATTAAAAATTATATTTTGGGTAGCCTTGTTTATCATCTTTTATTCGTATTTAGGATATGGGATATTACTATTCGCTATTATAAAAATTAGAAGAGCTTTAGGCTTAGGAAAACCCTTTGAGGGAAATGAAGACTATGAGCCAGAAGTTACGTTATTTGTTGCGGCGTTTAATGAGAAAGATTACTTAGATGCTAAAGTATCTAATTCCCAAAGTTTAAATTATCCACCGAGCAAAGTCACACAACTATGGGTAACCGATGGTTCTGATGATGGTACACCCGATCTACTTAAAAAACATAGTGATGTTCGCATATTACATGAACCTGCCCGTAATGGTAAAATAGCGGCAATGAATAGGGGTATGAACCATGTAACAACTCCTATTGTCATTTTTTCTGATGGGAATACCAATTTGGGTAAAGAATCCATTAAGGAAATTGTACGTCTTTTTAGAGACCCTAAAGTAGGTTGTGTATCTGGCGAAAAAAGAATCTATTCCAAAGATACAGATGCCGCTGCTGGTGCTGGGGAAGGCATGTATTGGAAGTACGAATCTCAACTTAAAAAGTGGGATGCAGAGCTGTACTCAGTCGTAGGTGCGGCCGGGGAACTTTTTGCCATTCGTACCGAACTTTGGCAGGAGGTAGAAAAAGATACACTTCTAGATGATTTTATGATTTCCTTACGTGTAGCTATGAAAGGGAATACGATACAATACAATCCGGAGGCTTATGCCATAGAAAATGCATCTGCAAATGTAAAGGAAGAACTGAAGCGCAAAATTAGAATATCTGCAGGCGGTATACAATCTGTAGTTCGTTTACGCTCTTTATTAAATGTTTTTAAATACGGAACCTTGTCGTTTCAATACATATCACATCGTGTATTACGATGGACTTTGACACCGCTATTATTATTATTATTAATTCCTATTAACTTCTTTTTAGCTCAAGAAGAAGGTTTTTTGTCCTTGACTGTTTTTAATGTGTTGTTTTGGTGTCAAGTAGCATTTTATGCTGCGGCCTTGTTAGGATGGTTTTTAGAAAACCGACAAATCCGATTAAAAATACTCTTTATTCCTTATTACTTTTTTATTATGAACTTATCCGTTTTCCTAGGGTTTGGTAGGTATATAAAAGGAAATCAATCTGTAAATTGGGAACGCGCCAAAAGAGGATCTAGCGAGCAAGTTGTTGTCTAGTTGTTTGAAATTGGAATAGAAAACTTAAAATTACTGCCTTTACCCAGTGTACTTTCTACCCAGAGTTTACCTCCATTTTTCATTATAAAATCTTGACAAAGTATCAACCCAAGTCCGGTACCAGCCTCTTGTTCCGTACCTTCTTTGGAGAAATGTTGTTTGGTATTTAAAACCTTGGCAAGGTCTTCTTCTGCAATACCTACTCCGGTGTCTGAAACTGATACATTCCAGAACTCTTTTTCTAATTGAGTAGAAATGGAAATGGTGCCATCAACAGGCGTAAATTTTATCGCATTAGATAGTAAGTTTCTTAGTACAGTATTAATCATATTCATATCTGCATGAACAAGTATATTTTTTGGAATATCAATTTGAATTTTTATATGTTTGGTTTCCAATGCTAGTTTTTGAAGTCGCGCACATTGCTCTACCAAGGTGAGTAGATTTACATTTTCTTTTATGATGCTGAGAGAACCGCTTTCAGATTTTGCCCATCCCAAAAGATTATCCAAAAGGTTAAAGGCTTCGTCGGTAGTTGCATTTAAACTATGAATAGTTTTATTTATAAAGTTAGCTTCTTTAGGATCAATAATTCCTCTTATAATAAAATCTAATTGCATTTTAATTGCACTCAAAGGCGAGCGTAAATCATGCCCGATAATAGAAAATAATCTGTCCTTTAAAATATTTTCTTTTTGCAGTTCAGCTGCTTGTTTTGTAAGTTTTGCTTTTGCTTGGCTTAAGGTTAAATGAGTTTTTATTCTGGCTAAAAGTTCATGTTTATTAAACGGTTTGGTCACGTAGTCAACACCACCTAACTCAAAGCCTTTTACTTTATCTTCTGCTCTTCCCATGCCTGTAATAAAAATAACAGGAATATTTTTTAAACTTGCTTTTTTCTTAATTAGTGCACATAGCTCAAAACCGTCTAAATGTGGCATCCTAACATCTAAAAGAATTATGTCGGGTACATTTTCTTTTAAAATTGATATTGCTTCTAAACTATGCTGTATAGATAGTACATCACAGTCAATTTGTTTGATAGTAAATTTCAGAAGCTCTAAGTTCATTACCTCATCATCAATACAGGCAATTAACGGTTTTCTAACAGCTACTTCGTTCATTATTATAAATTACATTTAATTGTGAAAGTAGGAAATTATTTCAATATGAGTAAATTCGGAAAGTATTTTTCCTAATGCCATTTTTCTTTTTTTTATAGGTTTTATTAATCATTAATCGACACTTGTGGTCTGTCTACCACACGAAACGGCCATTTCACAACAATGTTTTTTAATTTTAACAAATGTAGGATTATATTTACAAAACATGAATTGTTTAAATTAACATATCGATAATATGGATTGTATTTTAGTAACTGGAGGAGCTGGTTTTATAGGTTCAAATTTTATTCCTTTTTATTTGGAACAGAACACAAATGTGCTTCTTGTAAACCTTGATATTTTAAGTTATGCAGGTGATGAGGAGAACTTAAGGGAGGTAGAAAATCACGAACGATATACTTTTGTGAAAGGTGATATTTGCGATAGAAAGCTCATCGAGGAACTATTTGAAAAATTTGACTTTAAAGGGGTTATTCACTTTGCGGCCGAATCACATGTAGATAATTCTATAACAAATCCTGATGCGTTTATGCATACCAATATTTTAGGAACGTTCAATTTATTGGACACGGCCAAAAAACGTTGGATGGTGGCTCCGGGTGTTTATAAAAATGATTATAGTAATTGCCGTTTTCACCATGTATCTACAGATGAGGTATACGGAACCTTGGGAGAAACCGGTCTGTTTTCTGAAACAACACCATATGCTCCTAACAGCCCTTATAGTGCATCAAAAGCGTCTTCAGACTTCATAGTACGTAGCTATCACCATACTTTTGGGATGGATGTAGTAACTACTAACTGTTCTAATAATTACGGACCAAAGCAGCACAATGAAAAACTGATACCGACCATAATTAGAAAGGCACTTACAGGTGAAGATATTCCTATTTATGGCGATGGTTTAAATATAAGAGATTGGCTATATGTTCTTGACCATTGTACAGGAATAGCGCTAGCTTATGAGAAGGGTGTTTCTGGAGAAACATATAATATTGGAGGAAGGAACGAACGTAACAACCTATATATAGCAAACAAGATTTGTGAAGTTTTAGATGAGCATTCACCCAACATAAGTGGTAAGAGTTACAAAACACAGATAACCTATGTTCAAGACAGGGCAGGGCATGATTTTAGGTATGCCATAGATGCTACTAAGTTAGAGGACGAACTTGGTTGGAAAGCAAACGAAAATTTTGAGACTGGTATTTTAAAGACTATAACCTGGTATTTAGACAAGTATAAGAAAATTCAAAAAGGCCCATCAAGCTTAATCAATAAATAAAATAGACAAATACTATGAAAGGAATAATATTAGCCGGTGGATCCGGTACAAGATTGCACCCATGTACATTAGCTATTAGTAAACAGTTAATGCCGGTTTATGATAAACCTATGATATATTATCCATTATCAACATTAATGGAATCAGGAATCTGGGAAATATTGATAATCAGTACACCACATGATTTGCCTATGTTTAAAAAATTGTTGGGAGATGGAAGAAGTTATGGTTGCAAATTTGAATATGCAGTACAGGAATCGCCTAATGGTTTGGCCGAAGCATTTATAATTGGCGAAAAATTTATAGGAAAAGATAAGGTAGCATTAATCCTTGGAGATAATATTTTCTATGGCACTGGTTTAGAAAAGCTATTGCAAGCAAATAATGATCCAGATGGTGGTATTATTTATGCATATCATGTTAGCGACCCAGAACGATATGGTGTTGTAGATTTCGATAGTAATAATAATGTTTTATCAATTGAAGAAAAACCTGAGCTTCCAAAATCCAATTTTGCGGTACCTGGTATTTATTTTTATGATAATGATGTTGTAGAGATTGCCAAGAATATTGCCCCCAGTAAAAGAGGAGAACTTGAAATTACAGATGTTAACAGGGAATACTTACGTAGAGGTAAATTAAAAGTTAGCATACTTGATAAAGGTACGGCTTGGTTAGATACAGGCACGTTCGATTCTATGATGCAAGCAGGCCAGTTTGTGCAGGTTATAGAAGAACGACAAGGCCTAAAAATAGGTGCCATTGAATCTGCCGCATATAGAATGGGTTATATAACAAAAAACCAATTTAAAAAACTAACCGAACCACTTTTGAAAAGCGGCTACAGTAAAACATTACTTACTACCTTATAATAGAAAAATGGAAGTCTCAAAAACATTAATAGAAGGTTGTTACGAGTTGATACCTAGGGTATTTCAAGACGAACGCGGGTATTTTTTTGAAAGTTTTAACCAGTTTGTATTTGAGTCGCAAACAGGCGTAAAAGTAGATTTTGTTCAAGATAACCAGTCCTATTCATCTTGGGGTGTGCTTAGGGGGCTTCATTATCAAAAAGGTAATAGCGCACAGGCAAAATTAGTAAGAGTTATAGATGGAGAAGTATTAGACGTCGCCATTGATTTAAGAAAAGATTCCCCAACTTTCAAAAAGGTATTCACTACAATTTTATCTTCAGAAAATAAAAAACAACTTTTTATTCCAAGAGGTTGCGCACATGGCTTCGTTACTCTTAGCAAAACAGCTACTTTTTTTTATAAGTGTGATAATTATTATAATCAAAAGGCAGAATCTGGCATTTTTTATAATGATGACCAGTTCAATATTGATTGGGTAATTCCTGAGGAAGACCTAATTGTTTCACAAAAAGATATGGAACTTCCATACTTTATGGATTTGGTTATTTCTTAGAAAAATTGAATGAAGATGATGAAAAAAGTATTAGTGACCGGTGCGAATGGGCAGTTAGGAAGATGTATTGAAGCAGAAATAAAGAAGGTAGACCTGCCTTTAGAATTCGATTTTATGAGTTCTAGTTTGTTAGATATTACTAATGAGCATAGTGTTCTAGAGCATTTTAAAAATCAACACTATGACTATTGTATAAATTGTGCGGCCTACACTCAGGTAGACAGTGCAGAAATAGATCAAGAAAAAGCATTTTTAATTAATGAAAATGGCCCTAGAAATTTGGCAAGGGCATGTAAACAAAGCAATACCATACTCTTACATATTTCTACAGATTTTGTTTTTGATGGTAAAACAGGCACACCTTATTCAGAGAAAACGCATCCAAATCCAATTGGTATATATGGCCTTTCCAAATTCAGGGGCGAACAAGAAATCGTTAGAAATCTAGACACTTATTTTATCATACGTACTTCATGGTTATATTCAGTATTTGGGAATAATTTCATGAAATCAATGATAAAACATGGTACAACAAAGAATACCCTTTCGGTAGTATATGACCAAGTGGGCACCCCAACCTATGCAAATGATTTGGTCAAAGTTTTGCTACATATAATTTTAAACGAAATTAAAGCTTTTGGTATATATAATTATAGCAATGAAGGCGTTGCCAGTTGGTTTGATTTTGCAAAAGCTATTTTTGAGATTAATGACATAGACGTCGATTTAAGACCTATTCGAACCAAAGAATACCCATTGCCTGCAGCAAGACCTGCATTTAGTGTGCTCGATAAAGAAAAAATAAAAAAAACGCTTCAAATAGTAATTCCACATTGGAGGGATAGTCTTTTATTAGGTTCCAATGAGTTAGAGAATGTTGAGGCAGAAATTATAAAAAAACAAGTAATATGAAAGTATTGGTAACAGGCGGATTAGGTTTTATTGGTTCCCACACTGTTGTAGAACTTCAACAAGAAGGTTTTGAAGTGGTTATTATAGATAATTTATGCAATTCATCAGAAGATGTTTTAGATGGCATTATTTCTATAACTGGTAAAAGACCACATTTTGAAAAACTAGATTTAAGAGATAGACACAGCGTTTCCCAATTTTTTAAAATACACAATGATATTATGGGTGTAATCCATTTTGCAGCATTTAAAGCCGTTGGTGAAAGTGTAGCAAAACCGTTGGATTATTATGAAAATAATTTGAATACTTTAGTCTACATTTTGCAGGAAATAAGTGGGCTTAAAACAGCGAATTTTATTTTTAGTTCTTCGTGTACCGTATATGGGCAGGCAGATAAAATGCCAATTACAGAATCAGCTCCAGTACGTGCTGCCGAATCACCTTATGGCAATACAAAACAGATAGGGGAGGAGATAATTAAGGATGTATGTAGGGTCACACCTCATTTGCAATCTATTGCTTTGCGTTATTTTAACCCCATGGGTGCCCATCCTTCGGTGAATATAGGAGAATTACCATTGGGTGTTCCTCAAAATCTGGTGCCCTTTATTACTCAAACAGGTATAGGATTACGAAAAGAACTTTCTGTTTTTGGTAGTGATTATCCTACCCTAGATGGTACTTGTGTAAGAGACTATATTCATGTGGTAGACGTGGCAAAAGCTCACGTTGTTGCTTTGAAACGTTTACTAGAAAAAACGAATGAAGATAATTTTGAGGTGTTTAATTTAGGTACTGGTAAAGGCAGTACCGTTTTAGAGGTTATTCACAGTTTTGAAAGGGTTTCTGATCAAAAGTTAAATTACAAATTGGTAGACAGAAGACTTGGAGATGTTGTTACCGCATATGCTGACACTAAAAAAGCTAATGAGGTTTTAGGTTGGAAAGCAGCTTCCTCATTAGATGATGCAATGAAATCGGCTTGGGAATGGGAGCAGAAGGTTAGGGTCTGTGAGAAAAATAGTTGAATTTTAAATGTGATTTCTGAAAAATTGTTTAAAAAATAAAGACAACTAAGAACATTTTAACAAATAGGTTTAATAGTCTATAAAAATTCTATGAAAATAATTGAGGAATAATTTGAATTTTTGGTAAAAGACCTGCTTAAAAAGCAGGTCTTTTTGATTGTGCCAACATTAATTGTTTTGTTATATTTTTTATTCAATTAGAATTGAACTTTACATTCTTTTTTTGCCTACTATTAATTTCGCAGTTTCCTATATAAATAGGTAAGTTGGTTCACATTCTATTACCAGCAGCCTGCTTCTAAATATAAATAGTTGCATTTCGGCGATTATTAGCTCGTTAAAATACGTTCAAAATAATTACATATGTTTTTTAGCTTTCCTTCCATCCTCTAATTTTTACCTCTGAACTATACAATATGGTTAGTTAGCAAATTACAATTTAAAAGTACCTATATCAATAATAATTTTGTAAAAGGAAATCGAGAATAAAACTTACATATTCAAATCAATTCTCGAGGCAATTTAAATCAAAATTTCAAATATGAAAATTCTAGCCATAGATGATCAACAATTGATATTGTTAGCTGTTGAGAAACGATTAAACGAACTAGGTTATGAAGTTAAGACTGCCATATCAGCAGAAGAAGGGTTTAAAATGTATAATTCATTTAATCCAGATTTGGTTTTGCTAGATATGAATATGCCCGAAATATCTGGTACTCAACTAGTAGATTGTACGGGTATGGAGGTTGTTAAATATATTCGTCTTTTCCTAAAAAGAAAAACGCCAATATTGGTTGTGTCAGGAAACTTAAATTCAGATTTGATTATCCAAAATTTCAATCTTTGTGTTAACGACTATTTAGCAAAGCCTTTAAGTTTAGATGAGTTGACAAAAACCGTACAGAAGATAATAGGTCTAGTAAAACCTATTGAAAATTACCGAAAAGAAATAGATTCTAGAATGATTAGAAAAAACTGTATAGGTGTAGTTATACCATGCTATAATGAAGAGGAGCGTCTTTTAAGT
>TARA_R110000744_G_scaffold1843_10_pt1 | contig 31154 bp, 29 predicted proteins | sample TARA_R110000744 | Tara Oceans TARA_R110000744 (sample SAMEA4398083) | marine metagenome | biome: Polar Biome; feature: [DCM] deep chlorophyll maximum layer (ENVO:01000326); material: water (ENVO:00002006), including particulate matter (ENVO:01000060) such as... | depth 36 m | reverse complement strand
GTCACCCCTCTGCCCGGACAGGCTGCACGCTCCCGACCGCCGCGAATGACTGAGCTCACACCTCCCGTGCGACCGGAACAGCTGAAGCATACGCGCAGCTGGAGGGGGCGGGGATAAGTTTGCCAAAAAACCGTCATCCTGACGCAAGTCGGGACCTCGATAGACCGGGCTCCGCACTTGTCGCGTCGAGGTCCCGACTTGCGTCAGGATGACGTGAGATAATTGTCGTATGGCGGGGATAAGCGGGCGGCAGCGAGGGACTGGTACCTCCGGTACCTGTCCCGGGGAAGACTCCGTTTTCCCATGGGACGCGTACCAGAGGTACACGTCCCTCGCCATCAAGCGCGCACTCCAAACCAAGACACCACCTTCCCTCATTGTCAGGCGTGGGGGATAAGTGAGCGGCAGCGAGGGACTGGTACCTCCGGTACCTGTCCCGGGGAAGACTCACTTTTCCCATGGGACGCGTACCAGAGGTACGCGTCCCTCGCCATCAGGCGCGCACTCCAAACCAACACATCACCTTCCCCCGGGGAGGCGCGCAGCGAATTCCGGGGGGCAGGCATGTCTTGCCCGCCTGGCTGGATCCCCCTCGGGCAGGCCCTGGAATTAGGCCGCCCGTATTCCGTGCAGGAAGTTGTCGACCTCATTGCGCAGCGCTTCCGATTGCTCGGAAAGCTCGCGTGCCGAGGAGAACACCTGGGTCGCCGAGGAACTGGACGTCGTCGCGGCCTCTTGCACCATGCCGATATTGCTGGACACATCCTGGGTCCGGACCGCAGCCTCCTGGGTGCTGGTGGAAATTTCCTGGGTGACGGTCGCCTGCTCCTCAACAGCACCGGCAATCGATGTCGAAATCTGGCTGAGCTCCGAAATCGTCGCCGCGATCAAGGTGATGGCGTCAACCGAGGTGCTTGTGGCCTTCTGTATTTCGGTGACCTGGTCGGAAATATCCGTAGTCGCGCGGGCCGTTTGCTCGGCCAGTGCCTTGACCTCCGTCGCAACGACGGCGAATCCCTTGCCCGCCTCGCCGGCGCGCGCCGCTTCAATCGTCGCGTTAAGCGCCAGCAGATTTGTCTGCTCGGCAATATCCTGGATCAGGGATACGACATCGCCAATTTTCTGTGCCGCCTCGAACAAGGCGTTGACATTGCTGACGGTATCACCAGCTTGTCCTTCCGCCGCCTTGGCTTTGGAGGAGGTTGCCGCAGCTTGCCGGCCAATCTCCTGGACCGATGCCGACATTTCTTCCGAGGCCGTCGCGACCGTGGCGACATTCGTTGTCGCCTCCTCGGCTGCCGCCGCCACAGCCTCGGCCTGGCCGCGCGTTTGCTCCGAGGTGACGGACAGGGATTCCGCGGCCTGTGACAATTCGGTCGCCGCGCCTGAAATCGACAAGACTATCGAGCCGACGGCGCTTTCGAAGCGTTCGGCCAGCTCGAGACGTTGCTCGCGCTGAATCTTCGCGGCATTGGCTTCGGCCGCCCGTTGTTGCGCCTCCAGCTCGACTTTTTCCTTCCCGTTCCGTTTGAACACCTCAACGGCCTGGGCCATCAGGCCGATTTCATCCTTTTGATCCAGGTTGGGAATGGCAACCTCCAGGTCGCCGCCAGCCAATTGCCCCATGACCGACGTCATCCGCGTGATCGGGGGGACGATGGACCGCATCGTCAGGAAGGCGATCCCGCCAGCCAGGGCGATGCCTGCAACCAGCAACACCCATTGCATCAACACGAGTTGATTGACCTGACGCGTTGCAGAGTCGGCATCATCCTGGAGCAAACCGGCCTGGCTGTCGGCCATCCCGCCCACTCTGGACCCATCGCCCTGCAAATCCCCGGCAAGCAGGGCCAGCAAGCGATTGGCCCGTGGTGCGGCTTCGTGCTGCAGCGTGAAACTGGCCAGATCCCACGCGTTCGAATTCCTGATCTCGAACATCTGCCCGGGATAGGCCGCAAATTCCGCGCGTTGGGATACCAGGACCTCGTATTGCCTGGCCTGGTCCGCGGTAAGCAGGTGTGCCGCAGCACCCAAGTCAGCGAAGCGGCGATCATTCGTGCTCCATTGCCCGGAAAACTCCTGTTCAAATACAGGGGCCCCGCTCAGCAGATAGGCGCGAATGCTTGCCAGACTCTGAGCCAGACTGCCCCTGACATCGGCCATCACGCCGAGCAATTGCTTGCGCTCATCAGCACTGGATGGATTGCGCAATTCCAGATCAATCATTTCGGTGATTGCCGCAAGCATGCGGGAGGCTCGCGGTGCCGCATCCCGGGTCAGGATAACCGTCGCTGGAAACTGCTCAGCGGAATTCGCGATACTCTCAACCTGGTTCTGGGCGATGGAAAACTCATCCAGAATGGCTTTGACCTCTTCCCATTGTGCAATGTTGTCCGGGTCAGTCCAACCTTGCGACAAGCGGTCCATGGCTGCGCGTTGATGCGCAATTTCGCTCCAGATCGCCGCCCTCTGGGTCCGGTAGGTCTCATCCCCGGTCAACATCCAGCCCCTCAGCGAGGCCAGAGAGGCATTGATACTGCCGGTCAGGCCGAGACTGGCCTGTGAGGTCGGGGTCCGAAGCTCCACGATCCGGTCATTCGTGGTCTTGATTACACCGACGCTGTAGAGCGTGCCAATGATGGCGAGGATCAAGATCAACCCGATAGTCGCGAAGCCTGCAGCCAGGCGGTAAGACAGCTTGATGTTTTTCATAACCGAAGCCCGTTCTTGAGATATATCAATTCCAAGAAGTGTTATCTTTGAAATGGTTATTGAATTGTCGACGCGCCAAGGCACCGGCCGGCACATTGATTTCGTTGATATATTTTCTGCCCGCCGCCTGCAGCCACAAGGAATGGTGGCAAGACTGGCGCGCGGTCGCCTGCCAATCCCAGGGTTTTGTTAACCTTTTCCCCGGGGCCGGCCCGCCTCCGGCGAGGGCGCCGGCAGGGCCGATCAGCTTCGCCAGAGCTGGACTGACGCGCGAGCTGCACGCGGCGCTCGAAGGGCGCTCCCCCCCAACGCAAAGGCGCGCAGCCCTTGGGGGCCGCGCGCCAGTGCCTGATCCGTTTCGGTGAAAGCCCTAGCCGACTTCGGCGGGGATTTCGTCGAGGGTTTTTTCCATTTCCAGGAAGGATGGCTGCATCTTGGTCGGCACGCCACCGCGGCCGATCTCGACGGAGATCTGGGCGGCATTGCCGTGGAGGTGAGCGACGAGAACCGACTGGATGATCTTGTAGAAGCCGCTCTCCTCGTCATAAATGGCCGTCATATAGGCGGCGAAGGGGCCGACGAAGCCGTAGGCGATAAACACACCGAGGAAGGTTCCGACCAGGGCGCCGCCGATATAGCCACCGAGCACGGCCGGCGGGCTCTCGATCGCGCCCATGGTCTTGATCACCCCGAGCACGGCAGCCACAATGCCCAGTGCGGGCAGGCCATCAGCCATGGTCTGCATGGCATGCGCCGGGTCGGCGGCCTCGTGATGATGCTTCTCGAGCTGTTTTTCCATGTGATCTTCAACCTGGTGCGGATCTTCCAGGTTCATCGTCATCATGCGCAGCGTGTCGCAGATGAAATCAATGGCGAAATGATCCTTCATGATCCGCGGATAGCGCGTGAAGATCGCGCTCTCCTTCGGATTTTCAATGTGAGATTCAAGCGCGATCACGCCCTTGGTCTTCATCATTTTGGTCAGGAGGAAGAGAAGAGAAAGCAGGTCGGTATAATCCGACGCCTTCCATTTGGAGCCGGTGAAAACCTTGCCCAGATCGCCCAGGGTCTTCATCACGGTCTTGGGCTTGTTGCCGATCAGGAAAGCCCCGGCAGCGGCGCCGCCAATCATCATCATCTCGTAGGGCAGCGAGTGCAGGATGACGTCAAAATGGCCACCCGAGAGCGTGAACCCTCCGAAGACCATCACGAACACGACTATGATGCCGATAATCTGAAACATTTAAACGTCCACCCGTTCCACATCCGGACATTGATGCCGCCCGATTTGAGAGCACTATGACGCGTTAAGCTTAATGTCCGGTTGAACAGGCGTTATCAGGAGGTTTACGGAACAGCGGCTTGCCAATTGGAGCGAAGCTTCTAAAGCTTGCCGCCTGATGATCCCGCTCTACGATCCCACCAACCCGTCCGGCCCGAGACAGCGCACGGCGGCCTTCCGCCTGCTCTTCATCTGCCTAATGGCGACGGGGATCGGCAATAATATGCTGTTCGCCATCCTGCCGCCGCTGGCGCGGCAATTGGCGGTGCCGGAATACTGGGTCGGTGCCATCTATACCGTTTCGGCGACGCTCTTCATGACGATGACGCCGATCTGGGGCGCGCTGTCGGACCGTCGCGGCCGCAAACCGCTGATCATCTTCGGCCTCTGCGCCTTTGCCGCCTCGACCCTGATGTTTGGCGGCGCCGCCTGGGCCGGCGAATCCGGCTGGGTACCACCGCTGGCCGCGATCTTTGCCATGGCGCTGGCGCGCACCCTGTTCGGCTCGCTCGGCTCGGCCACCAATCCGGCGGCCCAGGCCTATGTCGCCGACCGCACCAGCCCGGAAGAACGCACCGAAGCCCTGGCCGGGCTGACCGCCGCCTTCGGGCTCGGCGCCGTGATCGGGCCGACGCTCGCGGCCGCCTTCGTCGATATTGTCGGCGTGCCGGTCTTCATGGTGATGATCTCGGCCTCGGTCGCGATCAGCGCCTTGGCCGTGTGGAAATTCCTGCCGGAACAAACCCCGCCACGCGCCCAGCAACGCCCGCTCAACCCGTTGCGGCAATTCGGCTTCGCCGCCGATCCGCGGATCGCGCCCTTCATGATATATGGCGCCGTGATCTGGATCACCCAGTCGCTGAGCCTGGCGACCCTGTCCTTCTTCATCATGGACGCACTCGGCCTGGATGAGAGCCAGGGCCTGCAAATGTCGGCCATCGCCCTGGCCGCCGGCGCCGGCGCGCTGATCGTGGCGCAACTGATCGTCATCCCGGCCCTGAAAGCCAGCCCCCGCATATTGATGTCGCTGGGCGGGCTGATCACCGCGCTGGGCAGCGGCGTGATGCTGATCGCGCCGAATTATGCCGGCATTGTCTTCGCCTATCTGATGACCAGCTTCGCCTTCGGCCTGGCGCGCTCGGGCTTTGTCGGCGGCGCCTCGATTGCCGTCACGCCGGAAGAACAGGGCCGGGCTGCCGGCCTGACCACCGCGACCGCCGGCCTGGGCTTCATTATCGGGCCGGTCGGCGGCTTGATGATGTATCACCAGCTGGGCCATCACAGCCCGTATATCGCGGCGGCTGTGCTGAGCCTCGCCGCCCTGGCCCTGGCCTGGTGGCATCCGGGAATTGCCCGCGTGACAGCGCCGGTGACTGTGAAAACCGAGCCCTGATCCGCCCGCTTCCCGCCGGAACGGGTTTCACGGCGCCGCGCTTCTGTGGCAGGCTTCGCCCAACCAGAACGGCAAGGCCCCGCTGATGAAAACCCGCTTCATTCACCAGATCCTGCAATTGCGCGAGCGCCTCTGGGCCAAGCCCCTGCTCTATTGCCTGCTGGCGGTGATGGCCTCCTTCCTCGCCCGCGCGGCCGATCACTGGCCGATTGGCGCGCTCCTGCCCGAAATCACGCCGGACACGATCCAGACACTGCTGGCCATCATCTCCTCCTCCATGCTGGCGGTGGCGACTTTCGCCGTTGGCTCGATGGTGGCGAGCTATGCCTCGGCCAGCGGCTCGGCCACGCCGCGCGCCTTCGCACTGGTGCTTGCCGATGACGTCTCGCAAACGGCGCTGTCGAGCTTCATCGGGGCCTTCATCTTCAGCATTGTCTCCATCGTCGCGCTCAAGACCGGATTCTATGATCGCGGCGGCCTGTTCGCGCTCTTCATCCTGACGCTGGCGATCTTCGCCTGGGTGATTCTGACCTTTGTCCGCTGGGTCGATAATATCGCGCGCCTGGGCCGGCTCGGCACGACGATCGACAAGGCCGAAGCCGCCGCCCTGGCCAGCATCGACCAGCGTCGGCGCATGCCCGTCCTGGGCGGGGTCGAGAAAACCAGCCATACCGGACTTCGCGGGACAAAGGTCTTCTGTGACGAGATCGGCTATGTCCAGTTTGTCGATATGCGGCAATTGCAGACCATTGCCGAGCAGAATGATTTGCGGATCATGGTCGATGCGATGCCCGGCTGTTTCCTGGCTCCGGACCGGCCGCTGGCCATCCTCAATACCAGCGAGGCGATTGATGAGGCGCTCGGCCGGAAGATCGCGAGCGCTTTCGTCATCGGGGAAAACCGCACCCATGACAATGATCCGCGCTTCGGCCTCATCGTACTCTCGGAAATTGCCGCCCGCGCTCTGTCACCGGCCGTCAATGATCCCGGCACCGCCATTGTCATCACAGGCCGCTTCGTCCGGCTGTTTGCCGCCTGGGCCCGGCCCCTGAGCGATGACGAGCCCATCGTCAAGTCCTTCGACCGGGTCGTCGTGCCGCCGATCGCCCTGGCGGATATGTTTGATGATGCCTTCACGGCCATCGCCCGCGACGGCGCAGGGGTTGTCGAGGTTGGCATCCGGCTGCAAAAGGCCTTTGGCTCACTCGCCACCCTCGAATGCCCCGGCTTTGCCGAACAGGCCCGGCGCCATTCAGACCTGGCGCTCGATCGCGCCAAGACCGCCCTGTCGCTGTCCGATGATTTCACCCGTGTGGAGCGGATTGCGCGGATCGCAAGCCGGCCCGGCTGAAGCCCGCACGAACACCTCGACGCCGCGACCGGCTGGACGGATGCCCGCTCAATGAAAATCCGGCTCCGGCGCCTGGCGCGCCGCACCAGCCCGCAGGAAAGCGGCAATCGCCGGGAAATTGGTTTCGCCATAGCATTCCACCAGATGCCGGACCGGGCGGGCACTGTCGGACTGGGCCCGCAGGAAGGCGAATTCAAGCTCGAGCAGGCGTTCATTGGCGGTGCCCTGCCACCAATAGGTCAGCACGGTCTCGAGCGTATTGAGATAATCAATCATCAGCCAGCGCAGCTGGATGATGTGTTTCGCCGTCACGCCGGTGATGAAACCGTCCTTCTCGGCCAGCGAGCCGAGCGCAGCGGGATCATAGAATTCAACACAGCCGCGCACGTCATCGAGCAGCGAGACCGGCAAGCGGGGCAGGTTGAACTTCTCGATATCCTGGAGGATGCGGCTATTGAGATGACAGGCATTATTGACGAATTGCAGCATCAGATCGGTTTCGGGACGCTTGTTGTCGATATAGATCTTGGCCGCATCGATGGCCGCCTGTTTCTTGAGCCGCTTGTTCTCGGCGACCCAGTTGGCCCGGCTTTCCGACAATTGCAGCGCGGCAACGATAACACTGAGCGCCATCACCACCGAGGCTATTGCCGTGACAATTTCGCTGATCGTTCCGAATTCCATGCTCTTCCCCCTGTGATCTGGCGGGACGGTATAGCGAGGCGGCGCGCGGCGCCACGAAAAACCGGCCCCGGTGCCGGTTTGAGCGGCGCAGGAGGGCTTTTTTGTTTGAACCCCCGCGCCCGGCACTCTCTAATCAGGGAGACCGGGCTAATCAGGGAGATCGGGCGTGCCGGCGGGCCGGTGGCGGGCCTGTGGCGGGTGGCTGACGTGACCGTGGCGCGCGGATGGCGTGGCTCGGCGAGCGGTTTTCTGGTCTGGGGAGGCCATCTGATCACCCATGCCAGGCAGGAGTAATTCATGGCTTACAAGACAGACGCAGACAAGATCAAACGCTGGCGCGAGGAACGCCACTGGTCACAGGAACATCTCGCCGAACTGGCCGGGATCGGCCTTCGCACCATCCAGCGGATCGAGAATGGTGAACAGGCCTCGCGGGACTCGCTGACCGCCCTTGCCGCCGCCTTCAATGTCGAGGCGATTGCGCTGGTCATCGACCCGGAGGTCGAGGCGAGCGGGATTGTCCAGCGCCATAATGAGAAGGTGAGATCGACGGCCCGCCTGGTGCTGTGGATCCATCTCGCCGCCTACGGGCTCGGGATTGTCCTGTTCATCGCCATCTCCATGGCGGCCGGCAGTTTCGTGATGAAATGGCCGCTGGTCTGGTGGACGGTCGGCGTGGCGGCTCATGTCGTGACCGTCATCCTGATCGAGCTCGTCACCCGCTTTATGGACCAGTGATCACAGCCCGGCCGCCACGGCGGCCGGGCGTGAAACCAGGGATGTTTCGACATGAAAAAACCCACCATCATCTGGCTTCTCAGACTGGCCGCGATCATTGCGACGGTTGGAAGCCTCTATTTCTTCGCCCCCTGGCGCGCCGCCATCGGTTATCTGATGCCGCTGCCGGCGACGGTCCAGGCGCAGGTCGATCGCGCTACCGACTACGGCCTCGACGGCATCATCGTCTATGTCGACCGCGCCGGTCACGAGCCGAAATTCTATGCCGCCGGCTGGCATGACCGCGACCTGCAGATACCCGCCAATCCGCACGATCTGTTCAAGATTGCCAGCATTTCCAAACTCTATATCGCCGCGGCGACCGCGATGCTGGTCGCCGATGGCCGGCTCGATCTCGATGACACGGTCGCGGATTTCTTCCCCGACCTTGTCGGCCAGCTCGCCAATGCCGAGCGCATCACGCTGCGCATGATGCTGCAGCACAGGAGCGGCATTCCCAACTGGGTCGAGGACCCGGATCGCTGGGCCATCACCTCGGGCGAAGTGAATGATTATCTGGCGCTGGTGTTTGACGAGCCCGCCAATTTCGAGCCCGGCGCGCGCTATCAATATTCCAACACCAATTACCTGCTGATCGGCAATATCCTCGACCAGGCGCTGGGCTATCCGCACCAGCAATTCATCCGCGCCGAAATCCTCGACCCGCTCGGGCTGACCAATACCTTCGCCTCGGTGGATGATGTCGAGATCGAGCGCATCCCCGGCGGCTATGATCCGGGCTGGCCCGAGGAGAATTTCCGCCCCCGTGCCCACCATGTCCCCGGCGGCACCATGGTCGCCAGCGCCGAGGATACCGGCATCTTCCTGCGCGCCCTCAATGACGGCACCCTGTTCACAGATACCGAACAGGCGATCTACTCCTCCGTCTACGAGTACGGCCATACCGGCCTTCTCGCCGGCTATTCCAGCATCGCCCGCTATCACGCCGATATCGACGCCGTGGTGGTGCAGTTCGTGAATACGAGCGGCGGGAATAGCTGGACGGCGACGGAGGTGGTCTATGACCGGGTGGTGCGGATTTTGCGGCGGGAGGGGTGAGGCGCTTTTCACGCCCACACCTCAAACCCTTGTCATCCCTGAGGGATGCCCGGACACGTTAGCGATCCGGGCGCAGATCAGGGACCCAGACGCCCAACGGATGGTTGCTTGCGTGATCGACCAGCCCCATCAAGCTGGAGCCGCGATGCAGGTTCTGGGTCCCTGATCTCCGCCCCGCCGACGCGGGGCATCCGTCAGGGATGACAAGGGTTTGGTTTTGGAAGGAACATGGTCACCGCTCCAGCTCCACATCCCAATACAGATAATCCAGCCAGCTCTCATGCAGGAATTTCGGCGGAAATCTGCGCCCCTGGGCCTGGAGCTCATACATGGTCGGGCGTTGCGGCGGGCGGCGCAGCGGCATGCGGGCTTCGCGCGGATTGCGGCCGCCTTTTTTCAGATTGCAGGGGCTGCAGGCGGCGACGATGTTTTCCCAAGAGGTCTTGCCGCCGGCGCGGCGCGGGATGACATGGTCGAAAGTGAGACGGTCGGTGGCCGGGCCGCCACTGCCATGGCCGCCGGCGCCGCAATAGGCGCATTTGAAGCCGTCGCGCAGCCAGACATTATAGCGGGTGAAGGCGGGGGTGCGGTCGAGGGCGATATAATCGCGCAGCGCGACGACGGAGGGCACATGCATCTCGAAGGTCGGGGAATGCACCACGTCTTCGTAATTGGAGACGATGGCGACGCGTTCGAGGAAGACGTTTTTCACCGCCTCCTGCCACGGCCAGGTCGAGAGCGGCCAATAGCTGAGCGGCTGGAAGTCCGCATTCAGCACCAGACAGGGCCATCCCTGCGGCGCCTTAGCAAGCACCTGCATGGCCGCCTCCCCCTTGTGTCGCGGCCCTGGAGCCGCGCGGGGAGGATGTATCCCGGACAATCGTCCTGAAAACGCACCTCCTTGGACTGCCCGTAGACCCGAAGGCGAATCGGAACCTGTGTCCTTGAGGGGAAGTTTACGCGCCTTTCGGTGACACGCCTATGACATCACAGCCACAGCACCTGCGGCATGGCGCAGCAGGGGCTGGCGCCAGCCTGTTCAGCGATAGCCGCCGGACAGGGCGGTTTTGAGGAAATGCGCGCCGATCTCCAGCCCGTCCTGGCCGATTGAATGCGGCAGGCCCTGGGAGATATGCCATTGCGCGCCATGACCGGCCTGGGCCAGGTTTTCCAGCGCATCGAACATGAAGCCGAGCGGCAGGACCTGATCCTGGTCGCCATGGATCAGCATCACCGGCGGCTTGGAGCGCATCTCCTGCTTCAGCTTCGGCCCGCCCGGCAAAGCACCCGAAAAGCCCAAAATTCCCGCAAGCGGCCGCTCGCGGCGCAGACCCGCCTGCAGCGAGAGCATGGTGCCTTGCGAGAACCCGCACAGCACAAGGTCGGCCTCGGTGAGGCGGTAGCGCGCCAATTCCTGGTCGATGAAACGGTCAATGATCGGCCCGGCGATGGCGGCGCCGGCCTCGATCCGGTCGGGATCGAGATTGGAGATCGGGAACCATTGATAGCCATTCGGCGCGCCCGGCACCGCCTCCGGCGCATTCGGCGACACCCATTGCACATGCGGCAGGGCCGGCGCCCAATGCTGGCCCAGCCCGATCAGGTCATCGCCATTGGAGCCATAGCCATGCAGGAAAATCACCAGCTTGCGCGGCGGTTGTCCGTCACGCGGGGCCAGGCGGGGGCCATCGATGGGGGTCATGCTTGTCTCCTGCGGGGTGTGCGAGCGGAAAGTCAGCATTCGCGCCTGCGCTGTCAACGCAGATGGGCCGCGAAGCGCAGCGGGTTTTGACAAGCGCCGCGAATTGGCATTGCGATAGCGCCATGAATTTCGTCACACGTTTTGCCCCCACGCCTTCGGGCTATCTGCATCTGGGTCATGCCTTCTCGGCCTGGACCGCCTGGCGTGCGGCCTGCGACAAGGACGGGCGGTTCCTGCTGCGGCTGGAGGATATCGACACCACACGCTGCAAGCGCGAGTTCGAAGCGCCGCTGTTTGACGATCTGATCTGGCTCGGGCTCGACTGGGAATTGCCGGTGCGGCGCCAGAGCGAGCATTTTGATGAGTATGCTGCCGTGCTGGAACGGCTCCGGGCGACGGGGCTGGTCTATCGCTGCTTCAAGACGCGCACGGAAATCCTCGAGGATATCGCGCGGGCGCCGCACGGGGTCGGCGAGGTCTATCGCGGGCCCTTTGCGCCGATGCCGGCGGATGAGGAAGCGGCGCGGCTGGCGGCCGGCGAGGCCTATGCCTGGCGGCTGTCGCTGGATCGCTGCCGCGATCATCTCGGGGACCGGTTTGGCGCGATGCGTTTTGTCGAGGAAGGGGCCAGCACCATCAAAGGCCAGGGCGCGCGCGAAGTGGTGGCTGATCCCTCCCCGCTCGGCGATGTCGTGCTGGCGCGCAAGGATGTCGGCACCAGCTATCATATCGCGGTGGTGCATGATGACGCGCTGCAGGGCATCAGCCATGTCATCCGCGGCGAGGATCTGTTCGAGCTGACACCGCTGCACGTGCTGCTGCAGACCCTGCTCGGCCTGCCGACCCCGGTCTATCGCCATCACCGCCTGCTGCTGGACGAGAGCGGCAAGCGTTTCGCCAAGCGCGACCAGGCGGCCACCTTGCAGGCGATGCGCGAGAGTGGCGAGACGTCCGAGGGGTTGCGCTCGATCTTCCGGCGCTGAGCTTACCGATTTGTCATGCATCCGCAGGCGAGGCCCCGCGCATCCAAGGTCCTGAAGCACACAAATCCGGGACCCGATACGATGACAAAGACAATCCGCCAAAACCTGCTCGCCGCCGCCGCGCTTGGCCTGACCCTGTCCGGAATGCCGGCCCTGGCCGATCCGCTGGCCGCGATCGATCCGGCCCTCGCCATGGGCGCGCAAGGCCCGGCGCTGGAAACGCTGCTGGAGCAGAGCTGCGACGGTCTGGAACGGATCGATGTCGACACGCCACGCTTTCCGCTCGCCGCTGACAGCGAAACGCATTTGATCTGCGACGGGCTCGACCTGGCCTCAGGCGCGCGCCTCGACCGGGCCGTCTTCATCCTCGGGGATGGCGTACTGGTTCAGGTCAATGCCACGGGCGGCGCCGAGGCGCTGGCCCAGCCAGGCGAGGCCCAGCAGTTTCGCGACTTCACCGCCTGGCCGGACGCGGGGGTGCTGATTGATACCGCCAGTGACACGGTCTGGGTTCTCAATCCCGACGGGGTGCACACCAATCTGTTCATGTGGCGTCATCCCGCCCTCGACGGGGCCGCCCTGGCCGAGGCGCAGACCTTGAGCTTTGCCCTGCCGGCCGAGATCCGGCTGGGCGAAACCTTGCAGGTTCTGGCGCCGGAAATCGAGGCGGCCTGCGCCTTCACCCGCACCTTCGAGGACGAGCCTGGCCTGCCGACCGGCAATACGACACAGACCCAGATTGATTGCTTCGGCTATGAGGTCGCCGGCTTCTCCCGGAAGATCGAATTCGTGTTTGCCGATGGCCGGCTGGCCCTGGCCTGGATCCTCACCGGCGTTGGCGATGAGGCGCGGCTGCGCGAGCTGTTGACGGCGCAATATGGTGAAGCCGCCGCCGCAGTCCCGCCCGGACTGGAATTCTTCCCCGGCGAGCGGATTGCGCTACGCACCGACAAGCCGGAAATCCTGGTCGCATCGGACGCTGTTGTCTCGGCCTTTCTCGGCCGCTAGGGCCGGCCCCGTCATCATGCCGCAGCCGGTATCATGCGCTCGAACTAGGCAAGCGTCGCTCTAGCCGCTATCACGCCTCCCATGTTCTTGCGCGATCTTTGGTATTTCGGGGCGCTTTCAAGCGAGCTCAAACCGGGCCAGCATCTCCACCGCGAGCTGCTGGGCGAGGCGATATTGTTCGGCCGCGACCATGAGGGCCGCGCCTTCGCAATGCAGGATGTCTGCCCGCACCGCGGCATTCTCCTCTCCGGCGGCAAGATGCAATGCCATGACGGCGAGAGCCAGGTGGAATGCCCCTATCATGGCTGGCGTTTCCGCACTGATGGCTCCTGCGCGGCGATTCCCTCGCTGACCGCCGACCAGGCCGAAGCGATGGACCTCTCAAAGATCCGGACCCGCACTTTCCCGCTGCACGAGGACCAGGGCCTGGTCTGGATCTATTACGGCTCGGAGGACAATCCCGAGCCGGCCATCGCACCGCCCAGGCTCGATCTGCCCGAGGGCGAACGCCCACGCATGGTGATCCATGACGTCTTCAACTGCCATGTCGATCATGCCGTGATCGGTCTGATGGACCCGGCGCACATCCCCTTCATCCACCGGCAATGGTGGTGGCGATCCGGCAAGTCGGTGCATGACAAGGCCAAGCAGTTCGGACCGGTCGGGCGCGGATTCTCCATGTTGCCGCATGTGCCCTCGAAGAATTCCTATCTCTACGCCCTGCTCGGCGAGCCCCAGACGGAGATCCGCTTCGAGATCCCGGGCCTGCGTACCGAATACGTCAAGGCAGGCGGCAAGCATTTCACCGGTTTCACCGCGGTGACGCCGACCAATGAGAATTCCACCGCGATCACGATCATTGTCTATTGGGATCACCCGCTTTTGCACATCACGCCGAACTTCCTGATCCGCAAGGGGATTGAAGTCTTCGTCGGCCAGGATCGCGAGGCGGTGAATGCGCAGCAGATCGGCCTCGCCTATGATCCCGACCTGATGCTGATCCATGATAGCGATGTGCAGGCGAAATGGTATTTCGCGCTCAAACGCGCCTGGACGAAGCATCGCGAAACCGGCGAGCCGTTCGTCAATCCTGTCAAACCCGCCACCCTGAGATGGAGAAGCTGATGGCCGTCGATCTGCTTACCGGACTGCTTTACATCGCCATGCTCGCCGTCGTGATCGTGCTCGGCTTCGGCATTTACACCCTCTACCGCTCCGGCGATGAGGCACGTTCGCGCTCCAACAAGCTGATGCGTCTGCGCATCGTGCTGCAATTTTCCGCGATCGTGCTGATCGGGCTGATCTATTTCGCCAAGCAACACTGGGGCGGCTAGTCCGCCTCTGGCAACAGGGCCGCGAAGACCGGAGCCATTGCCGGCGCGACCTGATCCACCCGGCCATCATTGAAAGCAACGACAACGGCGCGGTCGGCTTGCGGTTCCATCATGATCCGCACGAACCACATCGTGTTCGATCCGGCGTGCCGCAAACGCCCATCCTGCACCCCCCAGCCGAGGGCATAGTCGCCGCCGAAGGGCGGAGTGTGCAGGGTTTGCCAGCTCTCTGACGTCAGATAGTCGCCCGCCTCGCCGCGATCACCCGCCATGTGCGCGTCCAGATAGCGGCCAAGATCAGTCAACGAGATATGCACGGTTCCGGCCGGGCCGAGTACGGGTGGATTATCGGCGCGCGGTCCCGGCGGCACGGCGTTCAGGCCGTCGAACATGCCGCCGCGATGACCGCGCGGTTGATCGATTTCATCGACGCTGCCGGGAGGTCCGAAACCGGCAGAGGCCATGTTGAGCGGCTCGAAGACCTCGGCCGCGATCAGGCTTTCCCAGCTTTCCCCCATTACCTGTTCGAGCATGGCGCCGGCGATGACATAGCCGGCGTTCGAGTAGAAGAATTGGGTCTCCGGCTCGGCGGCCGGTGCGGTCCGCAAAATCCGGGTGGCATAGTCGAGCCGCTGTTCGGGCATCGGGCGGCCGCCCGTGCCTTCCATCTGGAAGCGGATCATGTCGACCATGCCGATATTGGCCGGAAGGCCTGCACGATGGCTGAGAAGATGGCGAAAGGTCAGCGCCGGATAGACCGGATCCATATCCTCGATCACGGCGCCGAGATGCTCGCCAATGGTGTCGTCCCAGCCGATGACGCCGCGTTCGACCAGGCGTGCCACCAGCGTCGCCGTCATCGACTTGGTGTCCGAGCCGATATGCCAGAGATCATCCGCGGTCACCGCGATGCCGCTGCCGGTCTCGCGCACACCGGCCACGCCGATACGGGCCTCACCGCCCTGCCAGTACATCACCGCCACGGCCGGCGATCCGCCTGCCTCGCGCGCCTGTTCGGCGAGACGGGCGAGTTCGGGGTCATTGGCGGCGGGCTGGGCGAAGGCGGCGGGGGCCGTCATCACGGCCAGGGCGATTGTGAAACTGCGAAACATCTTGCATCTCCCGATACTGCTCCGCCCGCTTTCGGGGCGGCCGGTCTGTGGCGTCTGGTGCTGACGCGAGGCTCGCGCCAGCCGGGCCGAGGCGCTAGACTCCCGACATGGTCAAGCTCAACAAAATCTACACCCGTACCGGCGATGCCGGTCAAACCCGTCTCGGCGATATGTCACTGACAGTAAAACACGACCCCAGGGTCGCTGCCTATGGGGATGTTGACGAAGCCAATTCCTCCCTCGGCCTCGCTCGTGCTGCCCTCGGCGGCGGGCATGAACTTGATGCCGCACTGAAGCGGATCCAGAATGACCTGTTCGATCTGGGCGGCGATCTGTGCGTACCCGAGAGCGATGAACCGCTCGGCTTCGAACCCTTGCGCATCACCGAGGGCCAGGTGACACGGCTGGAAACCGAGATCGATGCGCTCAATGCGCGCCTGTCACGGCTGAACTCCTTTATCCTGCCCGGCGGCAGCGAGGCGGCCGCGCGCCTGCACCTGTCGCGGACCGTTTGCCGCCGCGCCGAACGCAAGCTGTCCGCCCTGATCGCCGGCGGTGCCCGCATCAATCCGGCAGCGCTGAAATATCTCAATCGCCTGTCCGACCTGCTCTTCGTGATGGCCCGCATCACCAATGATGAGGGGCGCAGCGATGTGCTCTGGGTGCCGGGTGGGGAGCGCTGAGGCCGCACATTCTTTCCGGCATGGAAACATCAACTTCACGCGAGCAGGCTCGATTTCCCCGCCAGACGCATTATGTCTTGCGAACAATTTTCAATACACACGATTTTCAAATCACCTGGGAGTGACCGCATGTTCCGCCTTTTTCTCGCCGCCGCCCCGGCCGCCCTGCTGGCTTTTTCCAGCGCGTCGGCTGAGCCCGTCGCCTATGAATTCGACCGCAGCCACACCGTCGTCAGCGCCAGCTGGGACCATCAGGGCTATTCGCGCCAGTCGCTGCAATTCACCGATTATGACGGCACGCTCGATCTCGACCTGGAAACCCCGGCCAATTCGACGGTCGATATCACCTTCAACCTGATCAGCGGCCTGTGGGCCGGGGCCGGGCAGGACGCCTTCATCGGCCACCTCAATTCCGGCGACTTCTTCGATACCGCCCTCACCCCGACCGCCCGTTTCGTCGGCACCGGGTTTGAGACCGAAAATGGCGAGACCGGCGTGATGACCGGCGATCTGACCATGAATGGCCAGACCCATCCGGTCTCCCTGGATGTGACCCTCAATAATTCCGGCGAAACCCGCGATGGCCGCTCCAAGCTCGGCTTCACCGCCACAGGCATGCTGGTCCGTTCGCAATGGGATATGGGCTATGCCGTCCCCTACGTCTCCGACGAGATCGAACTCTTCATCTCAACCGAGATGGCGGTTCCTGCGCCGGCCGAATGACGACTTGACGCTGATGCTGCAGACGCGTCCCGCGTCTGCAGCATCATGTCGGGGTCAGGCCTGACGCGCTTTGCCGGCACCACTGACCGCCCGCGGAACCGGGCTGGACCAAAAGCTCAGGGCGAGCCCGGTCAGCAAGACAAGGACCGCCGGCAAAAGCCGCTCGAATTCATCGACCGGCATCTCGTCGATCAGTACGACCTGCGTGCGCCACATCACTGAATTGGTGTAGAAGAACCATGCAGCGACGCTGGCGGCGATCACGGACACCGCACAAAGAACCAGCCGCACCGTCAGACGCACCGGACCACGCCCCCTTGGCGGGACACTGAAGCGCCGACGCCCCGCGGCGAAGCCGGCCAGCAACCAATAGGCAATCCCGATCGCGCCCAGGCCAGTCAGGCCCGCCGCCAGGCTGATCTGGTGCGTCAGCTCAAGTGCCTCGGCGCAGACCGCCTCCACATCCATCTCGCGAGCGGCTGACAGCCAGGTGCAGCTGAGATCAAAGTCGAGCTGGGCGCCCGAGGTCGCATTGGTCATGAAGTAGAAGCCGTCGCCGGTTTCCGGACGGATATAGATCTGGGCATTCCAGCTGGAATTATTGCCGCCATGGCCGATCAGCAGACCCCGAGGCGTTTCGAGCCGGGTATAGCTCATGCCGATATTGGGCGTACCCTCGGAGGGCGCAAAGGCCTGATCGAGCCATGAGGCCGGTAGCACACCGCCGCCATCGAGATGGGCGCGCAGGAAGTTTTCCATGTCATCGCCGGACATATAGACGCCAGCCGCCGCCAGGGCGACATCGCGCAGATCGGTGATCTCGCGGCGATAATAATTGAACGCCGCCGAACGGGTCGGAAGCTCAGCCTCGATGAAACCGCTGTGATCCATGCCCAGCGGGGCGAAGACCTGTTCGCGGACATAGGCGTCGAAGCCTTGCCCGCTGACATCCTCGATCATCATCTGCAACAAGACATAGCCGCCGCCGGAATAGCTCGGATCCGTGCCCGGCTCGCGCACCAGCTGAAGCGGTTCATAGGTCTGCGACAGCTCGACGATATCGGCGGGCTGATCCTCTTCCGGGCTGTAGCCGCCATAGCCATGGATATTGATGCCGGCGACATGCTGCAGCAGGCGGCGCACGGTGACACCACTGACGTCATATTCGCTGTCGGGAAGCGTGAAGCGGGTCAGATAGGGCTGGATGGGCGCATCCAGATCGATGCGGCCATCGCGGGCCAGCGTCAGCACGGCCCAGACCGTGACCGGTTTCGAGATCGAGCCGAGATTGAAAGCGGTCTCGCCAGTGACCGGCGATCCGCCTGCCTGCGCCTCGCCGCGACGGGCCGACCAGATGACCTCCCCATCGCGCAAGGCGCCGGCAGCGACGCCGGCGATCGAGTATCGCTGCATCGCCCGATCGAGCACGCCGTCGAGCTCCGCCGCCATCTCGGCCGGCGAGGCGTCCGGATCAATACCGGTGAAGGGGCGCAGATCTGCCGCAATGAAGGCGATCCAGCCCAGTGCCGCCAGAATGGTGGCGAGGCGGACAAGGTTCAGCATTCGCATGGTCAAATTCCTTGGTTATAGCAACTACTATGTATTACTATATAGCTTGCCATAACATAATACAAGGGATACCAATTGCTGCTTCGAAACGGCGAGACATTCATGGCGGACAAGACAGACAAGGCAGGCGTGCTCGAACGCTGGATTTCCCAGGCCCGCAAGGGATATTTCGAGATGCTCCTGTTGGCGCGCCTGCAGGCCGGCCGCGCCTATGGCTACCAGATCGTCGCCAGCCTGAAACAGGTTCCGGGCTTCGAAAGCCTTGCCGAGGGCACGGTCTATCCGGTGCTGACGCGGATGAAGAATGACGGTCTGGTCACCGCCGAATGGGTGGCCGAGGACAGCGGCGCGCCGCGCAAATACTACACAACAACGCCCTTCGGTGCCGACGTGCTCAAGGACATGAAGTCGATCTGGGCGGCGATGGGCGAGGCGCTGGATGCGCAGGAGGTGACGTCATGACCGGAGCTCTCACATTCTCGACACCGCAGGCCCGCCGCCTGTGGCAGGATTTCCTGCGCCGTCTCGACCGGGCCAATCGCGAGCTCGACGTTGCCGACCGCGCAGATATCAGTGCCGAAGCCGCCACCCATATCCGCGATGCGATGGAGGCCTTGAGTGACGGTGACGAGCTGACCCGCCTGCAAGCAGCGATCGCCAGCTATGGCGATCTGCCCGCGGCACCGCCAGCCTGGCGTCAGCCCGCGGCGGTCGTGCTGCATTATGGCTCTATCCTCGCGCTCGGGGTTGCGGGTGTTTTCGTCCTCATCCTGCTCCACATGGCGGTGATGGAAGTGCTCAACGCGCCCGGCGTCGGGCTGTGGCGTTTTGCCGGCGGTGACTGGGCGCTCTCCTACGAGGCACAGACCGATGCCGAGGAAGTGCTCGGCGGATGGTTCATCCCGGTCGTTCTATCGGCCTGCGCCATCGCCTCGGCCGGTCTCTATGCGCTGTGGCGCTTTGCCGTCGCTCCCAGCGGGGCCGTCTCGGCCTGGATGAAGGATTGAGGCCTGCTGTGATTTGACGCGCACGTCAGCCCGCGTGTCACATTGACTTAGAGCGCAGGCATAGGCAGGTTCGGCGCCTGTCCTTTCAAGGTGCGCGCTCCCCCGTGCGCGTCCAAATTCGGAGCTCCGGCATGAAGATTCTCGTCCCCATCAAACGGGTCGTTGATTACAACGTGAAGGTCCGCGTGAAGCCTGATCAAACAGGTGTCGACCTCGCCAACGTCAAAATGTCCATGAACCCGTTCTGCGAGATTGCGGTCGAAGAAGCGATCCGTCTCAAGGAAAAGGGTGTCGCGACGGAAATCGTCGTCGTCTCGGTCGGACCGACCCAGGCGCAGGAAACGATCCGCACGGCGCTGGCCATGGGTGCCGATCGCGGCATCCTGATCCAGACCGACGATATGGTCGAACCGCTCGGCGTCGCCAAGGCGCTGAAAGCCATTGTCGCGGAAGAATCGCCGGAGCTGGTGATCCTCGGCAAGCAGGCGATTGATGATGACAGCAATCAGACCGGCCAGATGCTCGCCGCCCTGCTCGACTGGCCGCAAGGCACATTTGCCTCGGAAGTCGCGATTGCCGATGGTGCTGCCAGCGTCACGCGTGAGATCGACGGCGGTCTGCAGACCGTAAAGCTGCAATTGCCAGCGATCGTTACCACCGATCTGCGGCTCAATGAGCCGCGCTATGCCTCCCTGCCAAACATCATGAAGGCGAAGCGCAAGCCGATCGACATCAAAACCCCGGCCGATTACGGCGTCGATTTCACGCCTCGTCTGCAAGTGGTCAAGGTGACCGAACCGAAGAAGCGCGAAGCCGGCATCAAGGTCGAATCCGTCGCGCAACTGGTCGACAAGCTGAAAAACGAAGCGGGAGTGATCTGATATGGCTGTTCTCGTTTTTGCCGAGCACGACAATAAGGAACTCAACGACGCGACCCGCGCCGTTGTCACTGCCGCCCAGGCCCTGGGCGGCGACATTCATGTCCTCGTGGCCGGTTCCGGTGCGCAGGGCGTTGCCGATGCAGCCGCCAAGCTCGATGGCGTCGCCAAGGTGATCCATGCCGAGGCCGATGTCTTCGCCAAGCCGACCGCGGAAGCGCTCGATGCCCTCATCACCCCGATGATGGCCGATTATGACGCCGTGCTGGCCGCTGCGACCACGACGGGCAAGAATTTCATGCCACGTATCGCCGCCCATCTCGATGTGATGCAGATCTCCGAAATCATCGAAGTCGTCAGCCCCGACACCTTCGTGCGGCCGGTCTATGCCGGCAATGCGCTGATGACGGTCAAATCGGGTGACGCCAAGAAAGTCATCACCGTGCGTCCAACCAATTTCGCCAAGGCCGGCGATGGCGGTTCGGCCACGCAGGACAATATGGCGGCCTCCTCCGGCCCGTTCAAATCCGAATACGTCTCGGAAGAAATGTCCAAATCGGACCGTCCGGAACTGACCGCGGCCAAGATCGTCATTTCCGGCGGACGCGGCATGCAGTCGGGTGATAATTTCCACCTGCTGGATTCGATCGCCGACAAGCTCGGCGCCGCCGTCGGTGCCTCGCGCGCGGCCGTCGATGCCGGCTTCGTGCCGAATGATTACCAGGTCGGTCAGACCGGCAAGATCGTCGCGCCTGACCTCTATATCGCGGTCGGCATTTCCGGCGCCATCCAGCACCTGGCCGGGATGAAGGATTCCAAGGTCATTGTTGCCATCAACAAGGACGAGGAAGCCCCGATTTTCCAGGTTGCCGATTACGGCCTCGTTGCAGACCTGTTCGTGGCCCTGCCCGAACTGGATGCCGCCCTGGGCTAGAGCCACACCGCATCGAAACGGACAAGGCCCGGCTGGTTCAGCCGGGCCTTTTTCGTGGCGGATGGCCGTCAGCCGATCGCCCGCAGGTGCTGACCCAGGCGCCACCAGGTGCGCAGCGATGAGGGATGATGGCCCGCCGCTTCCAGGGCCGCCAGCGTGTCACGGTCAAGCCAGCGCCCGTCGCGCATCACGGCATCGACCTGGTAGAGCCACGCGATCTCCTGCGTTGGATCGCCAGCGACCAGGATGAGGTCGGCGGCGCAGCCCGCTGCCAGGCAACCGATCTGCCCGTCCAGCCCCAGCGCCTCGGCCCCGTTCAGCGTCGCGGCGCGGATCGCCTCGGACGCCGTCAGGCCGGCATCGACCAATATCTCCATCTCGCGCACGGTCGAGACGCCGTGCGGCGTCGCCATGACCCCGGAATCCGTCCCGACTGTCAGGCGGACACCGGCCGCGTGCAGGGCGCCGGTGACCTCGACATAGAAGGCCTGCATGCGAGAGCGGTCATCATGCGGGTATTGCGACCAGAACTCGAAATTCTCCTGCTCGAAGCCGGCAACCACCGGGTTGTAGCTCGCCATGGCGGGGCGGGTGATATGAGTCCCCCCGGTCTCGACGATCCGCGCCAGGTTTTCGTGCACCACCAGGGTCGGGTCGATCATCGTGCCGGAGGCGGCGATCTGCCGCGCAAGCTGGCGCACGCCCTCCGGATCCGTCTCATCATTCAACGCATGCCAGACGATCGACTCGGTATGTTCGAGCGTTTGGAAACCGGCCGCCAGCGAAGCCGCGAAATCAACCGGATCGGCGTCTGTGCCCTCGACCGGGTGCCCGCTCATCGTCATGCCCAGACCGACCGCCTCCTCGCGGATCGCGGCGAAGCTTTCCCGGGACAGGTTCGAGTAGAGCTTGAGATCGCGAAATCCGGCCGCATACTGCCGGCGCACGCTGGCCCGCGCCTCGTCTGCACCCTCGACGGCTTCGTGCAGGAGATTGCCATTGCGACCACCAACCTCATTGAGGATCGGACCGGTCGTCAACAGGCGCGGCCCCAGGATCTCGCCCCGCTCGATGCGCGCGGCGAGCGGCAGGTGAAAGGGAAAGCCGCCCATATTGCGCACCGTCGTGACGCCGCGGGCCAGGCCGGCCGCCAGATCCGTCTCGTCGAAGACATGGACATGCATATCAATCAGGCCCGGCATCAGGACGCGCCCTCCAGCATTGATCAGCTCGACGCCGTCGGGCCGGGCCGGCAAGGCGCCCGTCCCGACACGCTCGATCCGCCCGTCGATCACCAGGACGTGTCCATTCGCCTGCACGCTGCCGGTCGCGGGGTCGAGCAAGCCCGCATTGGTGATCAGATAGGATCGCGGCGCGTCGCGATCCGGGCGCATCACCCCCGGCAATTGATGCGCCCAGGCGACGAGGACCGCGGCGGCGATACTGACGAGAAGCCCGAGGGCCATGAAAAATCGAAACATGTCTGTCTCCCGATTGATGACGGGGTGACAGGACCACAGGCGTTCGGACGGATCGCCCGATATCCGGATTCCGGACGTGCGGAATGCGTCAGCTGTCGGCCGGACCGGATTTCGCACCCGCCGGCGCTGCATCCATGGCGGCCGCGAAGGCTGATGGTGTCTGGCCGGTCTCGCGCTTGAAGACCGCGTTGAAGACCGACTTGGAACTGAAGCCGGCCGTGAAGGCGAGATCGATCACACGCTGGCGCGTCCCGGTCCGGGCATCCTCCTGCATCATCGCGCAAACATCCTCGATCCGAAGCGAGTTGATATAGTCGTTGAAATTTCGCCCTGTCGCCGACTTGATGGCCAGGGTCACGGCGCGCTCCGTAAGGCCGGCGGCCAGCGCGACCTCCTGCCGTGTCAGCCGGGGTTCGGTGTAGAGCGCCTCATCGCGGACAGCGGTCTCGACACGCTTGAAATCGGCGATCGCAACTGCGCTGGCCACGGCGGTGTCATCGGATGGGCGCGACGCGGCACGCCCTTCGGCCCAGGCCTCCAGGGCCCGGTCATCAAGGCCCGAAAACAGGCGGGCATGCTGAACGGCCAGCACGACCAGGACACACACGAACACCAGCGACACCGCGATCTGGAAGACATAGGCCGACGATGTCCCCAGCCAGGGCCAGTAGGGATGCAGCCAGTGCGCATCCATCCGCAGGATGTCGAACACGCCGTCGATGACATAAAAGGCGATCATCGCGACCATCCAGTTGAGCTGGATGGCGTGCGCATCGGAGCGCATGTCGCGGGTCGCGAGGTGAAAACGGCGGACCAGCAGCAGCGCCGCGCCGGAATAGACAAACAGGCTGATCCGGGCCGCGTGTTCGACCAGCTCGATCTGCTGTGTCAGCGGCAGCGCGACCAGGAATGGCAGGGCGTGCGGCCAGTCGCTCCAGCGCAGGGCCGGACCGGCGTTCATCACCCCGCGCACGACGAGATAGACCAGGGGCGGATAGGCGAGGCGGAAGGCCGGGGTCACCAGCCAGATATCGCGAAAGCCCGAGGTCTCTTCCAGGAAGTTGAATACCATCCAGGTCGCCGACATGACCAGCAAGGCCGACACCGCCCGCAGGCGCGGCCGGGTCACGGTCAGCGCGACTCCCAGACCGGCGACACCGATCAGGGCGAATTGCAGCAGATTGACAGCGAACAGGGACATGGGTCGAGACTAGCTATCCCCGGAACGAAGGCAATCTGTGGCCATCAGACTTTCCAGCCCCGGAACTCGCGATATTCGCGGATCGCGGTGAGCGCTCGCGCGCTCGTGCAAGGGGTCTCGTCTTCCATCGCTGAAATGACCAGTCGAAAGAGATGTTCCGGTGCCTCGCGCAGCGCATCGGCATCGGCCCCGGCCAGATTCCTGGCCGCGCCGTGCTCCGGCGTATCGGTCAGGGATTGCTCGATACGCCCCAGACAAGCCTTCAGCGCGCCATCGCGAGACCGATTGCGCAGGGCCAGGAAAACCAGGATCAGGACGAGGACGATCGGGACGAGCAGGGCCATCCCGACTGTCTAGTCCGCGGTAGCGCTCGCCTCAATCGCCTCTATCACCGGCCGCAAATCAACAAATTTGAAATTCTGCCCGCCCGTATCATTCTCATCGTCCTGGACTACCAGCACACCGGCCGGGAAGTCTGGCCCGAGATTGGCGGCGGAGATGTCGATACCATCGGTATGGGTCACTCCGTCAATGGCCGCATCGACAATCTGCAGGCGCGTCACAAAGGCATAGCTCTCCAGATCGTAGACGGCATAGGTGTTGTCGCCCTGGCTTGAAACGACCAGCCAGCCGCCGGTTTCGCCTTGTGGCAGCAGGGCAGCGCCTTCCGCATCGGCCGTAATCTCGCGGCCATCGGTGGACGCAATCTGTTGCGGCTCGGCCGGATCCGTGGGCTCGGCGCCCATGGTCCAGACGCCGACATTTTCCTCATTCATGTAGAGCTGGCCGGTGCGGTCATCGGCGACGCAGCCTTCCGCGATCGTTCCGAGCGTGACACGGCGGACTTCCTGCGTGGTGACCATGGCGCCATCCCAGCCCAGCGCATACTGGACGAATGTGCCCGGCTCCTTGTCCGAGAGGAAGGCGTAGAGTGCCTGGTCGAGCGGTGAACGGTAGAGGCAAAAGCCGTAGGGCTCGGTCACATCTGCAACCGTCACCGCCCCGACATAGGAGACGTCGCGCGTCGACGGATCGATGAAGAAGAAGGCGATGCCGCCATTGGAGCGGTCGGAAGCCGCAGCGATGTCGACCACGCGATCACCCAGGTCAAACCCGTAACGGACATCGACATTATTGAGCCGGCCTTCGGGCAGATAGGCATGCTCCTCACCAGTCATGGTGTAGACGTAGATGCCGTTATCCTTGTCGGTGCCGAAGATCAGGCTATCGGCGGGATTGTCAGCCACCCAGACGGCCGGGTCGTCTGCGGCATCGCCGGTCCCGGCGACACTGGCAGTTTCGCGCGCGGCCTCGATTTCGATCGGCGGCAGTCCCGGGCTGCAAGCGGCCATGGCGCTCGCGCCGACCAGAAGTCCCAACAGGTGTTTCACGGTGTCTCTCCCATTCCTGACGGCGCGCGATAGCCCGCAGGAGACAAGGCGCCAAGCCCCTACCGGGCGACATTTCCGTGACACTTGTTTCGGGATTTCGCGTTGTCACGAGACACTTGCAAAAACGACACGGAGGTGAATCCGAAACGTCATCACCATGTTGCTGATCCCCACGCATAGAAGCCGCCACTTTGCCCGACCGGGCAAGGCTGTTGTCAGTCCATGTGAGGGGAACTCCCATGAAGACCACCATCGCCATGCTCGGCACGGTTTCCGTGCTTGCACTCGCTGCCGCCAGCGCAGCCCAGGCCGGCACGATCGCCGGCCGCGTCACCGACGCCTCCGAGACCATTGGTCTGGCCGGCGCCGTCGTCCGCGTCGTCGAAACCGGGCAGTCCGCCACGGTCGGCCGCGACGGCACCTACCGGATCTCCGGTCTCGCCGCCGGTGAATACACGCTTCGCATTGCCTATGTCGGCACCGAGGCGCACGAACTCACCGTCCGGCTCGACAGCGCCGACGCAATAGCCTCGCGCAATATCACGCTCGGCGATGATGTCGCCTATGTCGACAATATCCTGATCATGGGCCAGCGCGGCTCGATCAATTCGGCCCTGTCGCGCCAGCGTGCCGATGACGGGCTTGTCACCGTGCTCTCCGCCGACGCCATCGGCCAGTTCCCCGACGAGAATGTCGCCGAAGCCGCCCGCCGCGCCGTCGGCGTCAATGTTCTCAACGATCAGGGTGAAGGCCGCTTCGTCTCGATCCGCGGCATCGACCCGAACCTGGTCTCGACCTCGCTCAATGGCGTGCGCCTGACCTCGCCGGAAGCGGAAGACCGCCAGGTCGGTCTCGACGTGATTGACGCCGACGTGCTCTCCAGCGTCGTGATCAACAAGTCGCTCCTGCCCTACATGGACGGCGACAGCATTGGCGGCAATGTCGAGATCGAGACCACCTCCGGCCTCAACACCGACAGCATGGTTCTGCAGGGCCGCATCGCCGGCCTGTTTTCCGATCTGGAAAACGAGTTCGGCTGGCGCGGTTCGGTGAATTTCGCCGACAATTTCATGGAAGGCCGGCTCGGCGTCGCCGCCTCGCTGTCCTACCAGCAGCGCGTTTTCGGCTCGGAAAGCCTGGAAGTCGATGGCGGCTGGGAAACCGGCGAGAGCGTCGCATTCCCGAACGAAATCGAGATGCGCAATTACGAGGTGACCCGCGAGCGCACCACTGCCGCGTTGAACCTGGACTATCAACACGCCAATGATCTCAGCTTCTATCTGCGCACGACCTTCTCGGACTTCTCCGACCAGGAATACCGCTCGCGCGTCGAGATCAAGCTTGAGGACGGCGACTATAATAACGCCATCTCCAGCGGCGACCTGGCGGCCTTCACCGCTTCGGACATGGATATCGACCGCGACATCAAGGACCGGCTCGAGACCCAGCTGATCTTCGCCACCGATTTTGGCGGCGAATGGTTCAATGACAACACGACCGTCGACTGGTCGCTGTCCTATGTCTATGCCGAGGAAGCAGAGCCCAACCGCCTCGACACCGATTTCCGCTACACTTTCGAGGATGGACAGGCCTTCGGCGTCGACATCTCCGATCCGTTGCACCCGCGTCCGATCTATGAAGGCGGCGCGACCACGACGCAGGTCTTCGATGCGGCCAATTACGAGAATAACGGCTTTGAGGCCACCGAAGGCCTCTCCCAGGACCGCGAATATGCCGGGGCCTTCAATGTCCGTCGCGACCTGCAGCTGGCCGGTTATGCCAGCTATCTCCAGTTCGGCGGCCGCTACCGCACCCGCGACAAGAAATACGCCCTGGACATCGACATCTATGACGAGGGCAATTTCACCCTCGCCGACGTTCTCAACACGGTCGATTATAGCCAGGCCGCCCTTGGCCCGGTTGCTTCGCCATCCGGCGTGCGTGACTTTTTCGACGCCAACCGGTCCAGCCTCGACTACCAGGAATTCGACAGCCTGATCGCCAGCCTCGGTGCCAGCTATCGCGTCGAGGAAGACGTCACGGCCGGCTATCTGATGGGCGGGATCGATGCCGGAGCCCTGCGCGTTGTCGGCGGTGTCCGCGTCGAGCAGACCGAAACCTCGGCCGCCGGTTATGAGACCTTCTTCGCCGAAGAAGGTGCGACGGTGAATGGCCAGGTGCTGGCGGATGACGAGCTCTTCATCACCCCGACCACGGCTTCGGACGACTATACCGATGTGCTGCCAAGCGTCTCGGTGCGGTGGGAGTTGAGCGAGAACATCATCGGCCGTTTCTCCTTCTACCAGTCGATCCAGCGCCCCAATCCGGGCCAGTACGCTCCGCGCGTCTATATCGAGCAGAATGATGATGACGATGTCGAAGGCGAGTTCGGCAATCCGGACCTTCAGCGGGTCCAGGCCGATAATTTCGATGCGTCGCTGGAATGGTATCCGAACAATGACTCCGTGGTCTATTTCGGCGTGTTCCAGAAGAGCCTCGACAATTTCATCGGCGAGATCCAGTACCAGGACACGACGATCAATGGCACCTTCTTCGATGAAGCGGTGACCTATGTGAACCTGCCCTCGGCCGAGGTCAGCGGCTTCGAGTTCAACTATCAGCAAGCCCTCGACTTCCTGCCGATCGAAGGCTTCATCGCCGGCTTCAACTATACCGGCACCGACAGTGAGGCGACGACGGCCGATGGCCGGGTCATCCCGCTGCCACACCAGTCCGACTGGGTCTGGAATGCAGTGCTCGGCTATGATCACGGTCCCTGGGACCTGCGTGCCGTGCTCAGCTCGCGCGGCGAGTATCTCGACGAGATCCGCGGCGATGCCGGCGAAGACCGCTATGTGCTGGAACACACCCAGCTCGATCTGTCGGCCAAGTACAATCTCAATGGCTCGCTACAGATCTTCGCCGACCTGAAAAATGCCACCGACGAACCCTATCGCGCCGTGACCCGGCCGGACGGGATCGATCGCCTCGAACAGTTCGAGGAGTATGGCTGGTCAACAGTGTTCGGCCTGCGCTTCACCTACTAGTCCCGCTCATCGGACCGGACATGACGGGGCCCCGGCGGAGAAATCCACCGGGGCCCCTTTTTGTCTGCACACGCCGCAAAAGCGTCGCTCTGCTGTCATCAATCTGTTGTGCCCCGCTTCTAGAGAGAGCGGCGAAACTTGTCCTCCCCGGATCAGTCTCACGACTCGGTATCCCTCCGAGACAAACACACGACTCGGGCCGTCCTTCGGGGCGGCCCGTTTTTTTAGCCGCGATTGATCGCCGCCTGGATCAGGCGGTGCGCGTCCTCACTGTCCCAGTCGGCCGGGGCCGGCATACGGCCAATCTCGCGGCCATGGCTGTCGTAGAGAATCGACATCGGAAGGCCGAGCGCACCGACCAGATTGTGACTGGTGAAGCTGGCATCCCGCAGCGCCGGCAGGGCATCGATCTGCTCGCGCTCGAAGAATTCGGTGATCGGCTCGAAGGAGCGGTCAAAGCTGATCGTCACAACGTCGAAGCTATCGCCGCCGAACCGCTGCTGCAGCCGGTTGAGCGCCGGCATTTCCTCGACGCAGGGTCCGCACCAGGTCGCCCAGAGATTCAACAGGATCACCTTGCCGCGATAGTCCGACAGCAAGTGCTCGCCGCCATCCGGATCGGTATAGACCATCGCCGGCTGCGCCGGTGCATCGGCGAGCGTGACGAAGCCCCCCATCTCGCCGCGTGCATAGCTGTCCAGCGTACCGGTTTCACTCTTGCCCGTGCCGGAGATGAACACGTATACAAGCCAGATCAGTCCGATAACGAGCATGGTCGCGATACCGGCTTTGATGGGCGTTATTTGCATTTCATTCTCCTGATCGGCGGGTCATCCATGTCAGACGACACCAAAACGACACCAACATCCAGTGCCAGCGCCATGTGGGGCGGCCGTTTCGCGGCCGGTCCGTCAGCGGTCATGGAAGCGATCAATGCCTCGATCGATATCGACCAGCGCATGGCCGAGGAAGATATCGCCGGATCGCTCGCTCATGCCGAGATGTTGGCGGCCACGGGCGTGATTTCAAGCGCTGATGCCGCCGAGATCAAGCGCGGGCTGACACAAGTGCGTGAAGAGATCCGCGCCGGGGATTTTCCATGGTCGGCCGCGCTTGAAGACGTGCACATGAATGTCGAATCGCGCCTGAAAGACATTATCGGTGAACCGGCCGGCCGCTTGCACACGGCCCGCTCGCGCAATGACCAGGTCGCGACCGATTTTCGCCTCTGGCTGCGCGCCGCCTGTGACCGCATCGATGTCCGGCTCGAGGCCTATCAGCGCGCCCTGGTCGAACAGGCCGAAAAACATGTCGACCAGGTCATGCCCGGCTTTACCCATTTGCAGACCGCCCAGCCGGTCTCGCTGGCGCATCACCTCTTGAGCTATGTCGAACTGGCCCAGCGTGATCGCGGCCGTTTTGCCGATGCCCGCAAACGCCTCAATGAAAGCCCGCTCGGCTGTGCCGCGCTGGCCGGCACGGCGTTTCCGATCGACCGTGACATGACGGCCAAGGCGCTCGGCTTTGACCGGCCGATGGCCAATTCCCTCGATGGTGTCGCCGCGCGCGATTTCGCTCTGGAAGTGATGGCGGCTGCGGCGATCTGTGCCGTCAACCTGTCGCGCTTCGCCGAGGAGATCGTGCTGTGGTGCACGCGCCGCTTCGGCTTTGCCACCCTGTCGGATGCCTGGTCGACCGGTTCCTCCATCATGCCGCAAAAACGCAATCCGGACGCCGCCGAACTCGTCCGCGCCAAGCCGGGCCGCATTATCGGATCGCTGACCGGGCTGCTGGTGGTGGTGAAGGGGCTGCCGCTGGCCTATTCGAAAGACTTGCAGGAAGACAAGGCCCCCGCCTTCCAGGCCGTCGATGATCTGGAACTGGCGCTGGCCGCGATGGCCGGCATGGCCGCCGATCTAACCTTCTATGGCGAGGCGATGGAGGAAGCGGCCGGCGAAGCCTATTCCGACGCCACCGATCTGGCCGATTTCGTCGTGCGCGAGCTGGGCAAGCCCTTCCGCGACGCGCATCATATCTCCGGCTCCATCGTCCGCCTTGCCGAAGCGGCGGGCGTGCCACTGGCGCAATTGCCGCTGGAGACCATGCAATCGGTCGAGCCCGGCCTCGACGAACGCATCTATTCAGTGTTGAGTGCACGCGCCTCGATGCAGAGCCGCACCAGCTTTGGCGGCACCTCGCCGGTGCGGGTGCGCGAGCAGGTCGAAGCCTGGAAAGCCCGCCTGTCGGCATGAAGGAAAACCTGATGAAACGACTGTCCAGCCTGATCCTTATCCTCCTCGGCACCGCATCGCTGGCGGCCTGCGGCCTGCGCGGCGACCTCGAGCGGCCCGAACCCATGTGGGGCCATCCACAGGACGCGGAAACTGCGGCCGACGCGGCGGATGACAGTGCCGGGCGATAACGCATTGCCGGCAGACGCCATCCTTCAACAAAACGTAATGCTTACCGCGCTATCCGGCGCGCCGCAGCGTGCTAGATTTAATCCATGCACCGTCGGTCCCTGATCGTCGCATGGTGCGCTCTGATGTGGGAGCGCGCTGTGCCCGTGGTCTGGCCAGGCCTTGCCTGGGCAGCGAGCTTTGCCGTGCTCGCCCTGCTGGGCCTGTGGGACATGATCGGTGATCCCTGGCGCGCCATTTACGCACTCGTGACACTGGCTGGCGCTGTCTGGCTGACCCGCAAGGGCCTGACCGGATTCGTCTGGCCCCAGGTCGAAGATCTTGCCCGCCGCGTCGAAGAAGATTCCGGCATCAGCGCCCGGCCGCATGAAGCCCTGCTCGACACCCCGCCCACGGATGATCCCGTCGCACTTCAGGTCTGGC
>TARA_R110000744_G_scaffold56243_3_pt1 | contig 31218 bp, 47 predicted proteins | sample TARA_R110000744 | Tara Oceans TARA_R110000744 (sample SAMEA4398083) | marine metagenome | biome: Polar Biome; feature: [DCM] deep chlorophyll maximum layer (ENVO:01000326); material: water (ENVO:00002006), including particulate matter (ENVO:01000060) such as... | depth 36 m | reverse complement strand
TGTAAGTGTAGTAGCCCATATAGTACTGCCCTTTTGCGTTAATATATGTATATTATACAGCCAGAACGGTGCGAAGTCAAACGCTAGAACTCTAGTAAAAACAGTAGGTTAGCGTGGGGTAGCAGTTAAGCAGATAGTAGCATTTGCAACGGTTTTACTCAATACAGACACTGTGCAGTCGTAAAAAACCTTGTTAAACTTCTTTTTAACAAAGGTTGCAGTGTATGTTAGTCTAGTATTTGGGAATACAGGGCTTCTAAACTTGGCGTTATCTACACCTGTTACCATAGCTACATACTGTGCAGTATCTAGTTGATCAGTAACAAATGGTCGAGCGGCAAGAGCATGTAAACCAGCAGTTTGGTTCATGCCTTCTATTAGATGTACTCCGGGCCATATAGGCATGCCGGGGAAGTGTCCAGCAAAGACTGGGTGATTTGATGGTACAGTATACCAAGCGACAACTGTATCGCCTTTAATATCGTATTCATTCTCAACAAATAGTATTGGGTGTTTGTGTGGTAACATTATAAATTTCCTGCAAAATATTTTAAATCATGCCCACCTAGTTTAAACCAAGCGGCATCTTCTTTGTCGTAAAACGCAATTTTCTGCTTACTCAGATAGTATGGGCGTTTCATTGCTCTATCTAAGTCTACTAGTATTACACCTACAATCGGTGTTATTAATTTAAACTCTGTGATTGTTATAAATCTTGCTAGTAGCCGATGCCCGGTTGCTGATAACCGTAAGCCTACTGGCACACCTTGCTCTACTCTATAATTCTTGAATATCAGATGACACTTGTCTTCTAATAGGGTATCTGCAAATCCTTGCATTCGAACTTTGCCTGCAAGGTATTCTGCAATTTGATGCTGTACTGGTTTACTCTTTAATTTGCTTAATTTCATCTTCTGATACTTCAACACCCTGGGTCAATCTTACAACTGTAAACCCACCTGTTTCGAATATCTTGTTTAACCGCTCAGCCAAGTTAAATGCATGGCCTGGGTTCGAAAAGGAAACCTTCTTGTACTTTGGTCCTGGATAACTTAGTAATGTATTAAGTATCCTCAAGTTAATTGGCTTACCTTCGTGAAACACGCTAAAAATTGCTTCAGCACTGAGGACTTGCTCTGACTTGTATGTGTGTTTGTTAACTGATTCTAATAGAATCTTGGGTTTTGGTCTACTCATTGTATGTGTCTCCTTGTACACATATTTATCAATTTTTGACCATTAAAACATTAGTTAATGCCTTATTCAACAATCAATGGCTTTAGCTCACCTAGTGCATGCATTTCTGTAATAATGTCACACCCACCAATCAATTCACCTTTAATGAATAGTTGCGGGAATGTAGGCCAATCACTAATGCTAGGAAGTGTTGCTCTAACTTCGGGATCTGACAGTACGTCAACGTACCCGAATGGCTGTCCAACTTCCTTTAAACAACCTACAACCTTAGCACTAAAGCCACATTGCGGTTGGTTAGGGTTACCTTTCATAAACAATAACACTTCACTGCTATCGATCATTTCTTTTATATTTTTTTCTATTTCGCTCATAATCCTTCTCTCATTACTAGTGCTTTAAATTCAGTGTACCCGCCGATCTTTACATCGTCAGCGATAATTTGTGGGAATGTTCTTGCACCCGGGAAGTTTTCCATTAATGCTTCTCTGTTAAAATCCTCGTCTAACATGTAAACTGTTAACTCGTATCCTTTTTGCTCTGCAAGCCTTTTAGCCATATCGCAGTACGGGCATTGTTGTTTACTATAAATTACTACTTTCATTATTTTTTCCTCTTTCTAATATACCACATGAAAGGCACAATACACCTAATGATTCATGGAAGAACCATCCTGTGTGAGTTGTATCCTTGTTACATATACTACAACACATATTTAGTTTAGGTAAGTTCAATTGTAAACCTACTCTGGACTAAGTCATATTTATTTTCAAATGTCAGCACTAATGTCTCATCAAAGAACCAACCCCATTTACCTTCACACACCTCATCTAACTCGTCTACACACTCCCATGGAAGTGCTAGTTCGTTTGTATGCCAGTTGTGTGCTAGTCTTATATTATACTTACCTTGAACATCATTCGTCACTAAAACTACCACCATCTCCAATAATTTGAGGATTAGATGATTTACGCTGTGCCTTAAGTTGTTGCGCTGTGGGTGCTACGGTTCCAAGTACTGTGTGCAGATATGCTACATCAAATGTAGCAGACTCTATCCCTTGGTCATGCAGGTTTCTAACATGCGTTACAAGTTCTTGAAACTTATTCATTCAGTAAACGTGCTTTTCTTTCTTTGTTAAGTTTACGCATTCTTGCTTTACATTCTAGCTGAGTCTTAAATGGACCTTCTGATCCATACTCTAGCAGAGTAGTTAGCTTAGGCCCGTGCCCTTGTTTCCACCCCTTAGCAAAGTTAATACAATACCACCCAGCCGCATAGTAAACATCACTACCTTCTGTTTTTAAATACAACGGAATGTCGTGGTTGTAGTTAGCGTCTGATTGCTCTACTGGGATAGGATCTGTGTAGTCAACTAAGTGACCTTTGATATAGAAGCCGTCTTTTTGTGTTAGCGGTATTTCTATTTGCTCTTCAAACAACGTGATGTTACCGAAGTGTGAGGCAACTTCATTGTCATCGACAAACATTTCGATATGCTTACCTGTAATAAAAGTATAATGGTTCTGTATATCTTTATTCAGTATACCGATACGCTCATCGCCCTTCTGCACAATCCATGCTTCGTCAGTAATTTGCTGTAGTTTAGTTTTTGTATTAATCATGTGTTATTCCTCCATTCCATGAAAGTGTACTTTAAAGTACTCTTCGTTCAATTTTTCCATATCATCGCCCTTATTAAATAATTGCTTGTACTTGCTACCAGCTAGTCTACGATACAATGTTTCACCTCTGTCTGGCGACTCATATATCCATGTAGGTTTCTTAGTAGGCCATGCACCTGCTAGTATCTTTTCAGCTTTCTTCATATCGTCCATTAAGGAACTCCGAGTAGTCGCCTGGGTTCTCACTCATACGCATTAAGTTGTGCCTAGCACAGAACTTCATAAAGTGAATACCAACTTGCCCTACACGCTCTTTCTCTTTAGCTTCGGCAACTCGTTGCTTACACTCTACTTTAATCTCTTCAGGTTGCATAGTTAAGTCAATTAAGATTCTATTACGCTCGAAGTCATCTCTAACCCTATGCTCTTCTTCTTCGTGATCAACCCAACGCTGTAGCATAAAGTTGTTAAAGTTATAACCGCCTGTCTTACGATCTTCGAATGCTTCACGTATGCCAGTCTTGTTCTTAGTGCCCTTAGTTCTAGCACCGGGATAAGCACTAAACACATTATCACTAGTATCACCACGTACACACTTTTCAAACAGTATCCATTCGGGGTCTGGTGCGCCAACAGCTTCTTGTGTCTTTTTATTAATAATAGGCTGACCTGTCTTACCGCTAGTAATGCCGTCAATAGCAATAATCTTGTCTTGTACACCGTCATACTGCGATACGTTAGGTGCTATAAGCTGATAGAAGTCACTATCTGTACTTACAATAATATGGTTATCTTCTGGGTGTTCTTGTATCCAGGTAGCAATCATGTCATCTGCTTCTGCATTACCTTGTCTAATCACAGAGCAATTAGTCTTTTCTTGCAAGAAAGCCAGCATGTCGTTATATGCTTCAAAGAACACTTCATCGTCTTCTTGTTCTCTAGGAGTACGCTTGTTTGCAATAACTTTACGATTTGCTTTGTAAGGAGTATAGAAGTCTTTACGCCAGCTACGTCCTTCTAAGCAAAAGACTACATGCGAGCCATTGAAGTCTCGCCATGCTTTCTTAACACTATTGAACATAATGTGCATAGCCATGCCTATCTTCATATCCATATCGTTGCCACGAGCAACGTGTTTTGCACGGAAGAACATATTCATGCTGTCGACTATAATAAAGTTTTTCATAAAGTGTATGTCTCAGTTTGTAATAATGTGTAAGTTTAACATTTCTAGGTAGCTGTGTCAATCATTAAATAAATCATCAAAGGGGGAGTCTTTCAGCCCTTTGGATCGGTGTTTCTCAAAATCCCTAGTCAAATCGTAGTGCAAATACTGCTTAAAATGTTCAAGTACATACTTGATCTCATCTTCAGTAAACTGCTCTAGTTGCTGTTCGACTACAGGATCTAATGCCTTAACTAGGCTTATTAGTTTTGTTTTTGCTATTGTTTCCAATGACGACATCGCCGGGTCCTTGTTCTTCTGTTGTAGCTGGTTTGTCTGTTTCTGTTAAGCCAAAGTCTAAGTCTGCTTTCTCTTGATGTAACACTGTTCTGCATACATCATTGAACCACTTGTTTACTACTTCTTCGTCACTTTGTGCTGTGTAACCGTTGTTGTGTAGCATTAACACAAACTCGTCATTCCAATCTAGCTCAATGTAACCGGCTTGTGCGTTCTCAGGATTAACTCCTAGCTCTAGTACATTAACCCATGGTTCCTTTCTAATGCCAGCAACCTTCTTTTCAAACTCAACCTTACCGATGTTCTCATTCTTAAGGTCAACTCGTAGCTCTGCAATTTGTGCTTCATCTTCGTTATCGGCATCAATTACTGCTAATTTCTTTTCTAAGTCTTCGCCTGCATAGTAATACTCTGCTTCAGCTCGTAATCTAGACTTTCCGTTTAGTCCCCAACTTGCTGGCATCATACTGAACGGTAGTTTTGTTTTCTTTTTCATAGTGTGTCTCCTGTGTGTTTACTTTCCAATTGCGTTACCGTAAATATGTGCGTGAACACGACTAGTATAATAGTAACCACGTTGTATTGCTTCGTCTGCGATAATAGCTTCGGTCATCTTAAGACCTTCAACTGTACCACCGACGCCCATAATCCATACAGGCCATGTAACACCTGCTTCACGAAAAGCAATTACATGCTCTTCTACTTCATCCCAACTCTCTTTGGAGCCGTTTACTACGAATTTTAATTGGCCTTTATTGCTTGCCTTTGCATAGTCTGCGACTACTTCTGGCTTGATAGCACGTTTACTTATCTCTCCTGCAGTACTCCATAGTTTAGGTGAAACACTCCAATACCATTCAATATCATTGGATTTGGCATCAGGTATGAGGCCACCATACTCTTCTGAGAAATGCATGTCGTCTATTAGCTCGATTAAGTCTGCGTGTATAGCTTTAGTGCCGTTTGTCTCTACTGTGACTCTAGCAGGGCAATCACCACGCTTTGCAAACTCACGCATGATAGCAACCATACTTAGTTGTGCTTGTTTAAGCATAGGCTCGCCGCCTGTAAACACCATATCAGCCGCTTGCCCTGTTTTAGCATGTATGAACGTGCTTGTGGGTAATAACGCTGTAAGCTCGTCTACAGCCTCCTCTACAGTACGATCTGTAATGAGATGCTTATACTTCTTAGCCCAAGTGTAACTGCTGTCACAGCCTTTATCAAACACTGGTAACTCTTCTACTACCTTAATCTCTGAGATATCTATAGTCTCATAAGGCAGTTCCCAAGTGTCAGGCTTAGTAGGCTCATCTTGTCCAAAGCCGTTGCACTGTAAGTTGCACAAGAAAAAACGTATCCACAAACTAGGAATGCCCACATAGGCACCTTCGCCTTGTGGACTATAGAATGTTTCGCTATATTTTAGATTCATGTATATTCGCCTTCGATAATGTATGTATTATACAGTACGCTTATGCTAATGTCAATCAACAAATGCTCGTTCAAGCATAAAATCTCCATTTTCACCGAGGTTGCCTTCGATCCAGCCTTGCTCAGTAAACATAGCTCTGCATTGTTTATTTAGGTCTGTTGACCCACAAACCATAACAGAATCTCGACCTAGTGTAAGCCCGCCTTCTAGTATACCATCAATATGGTCCCAAAACCTTCCTTCTCTAGGATATGGCTCTCTGGTTACACTCTCTATATATTGAAACGGCATATCAGTTTCTAGTAATGCTAGTTCTGGTCTATATGCAAGTTCGTTCTTATTCCTAACAGTGTGAAACAAGTACACGTTTTCGAAACGTTCATAAGTGTTTAACAAGTCTCTACTAATACTCATGAATGGTGCAATGCCTGTACCTGTAGCAAGCATTACCAAGTTCTTAGTTGGTTTGAGATAATCAGTAACCAAGCTACCTGTACACTTAGTCTTTAATAGTATATCGTCACCTGCTTTAATGTTGCATAGTCTGCTTGTAAGCGGACCATCTTCGATCTTAATACTTAGGAACTCTAAGTGGTCGTCGAAGTTAGTACTTACAATGCTGTATGCTCTGAAGATGTCTCGCCCGCCCTCTTCTAATGACGGCAACCCAATCATAGCAAACTCGCCATTCTTAAAACGGAAGCCTAAATTTCTAGTTGTTTTAAAACTAAACAGCCTATCACTGTAATGTGTTACACTTATTACTTTTTCTGTCAACATTAACCGCCTACCTCTGTTAATAGTAGTTTAGTTTCGTAACCGTTGTTATCCATATCTGCCTTAAATGCTTCTGCGTCCTCTGGTACTGCAAACAAGTACTCGGCAATTAGCCTATCGCCTTTATAAGCAAATACTTTCCATGCTGTTGCTGTTATAGTGTCTGGCATATTAATACTATTCCTACATAAGTTAAAAAATGGGCAAACTGGTCTATGCCATGTGTTACCCAATACATTTGATCTTGAGGACCATATCCTCTACTCTTCCACACATTGCTTTTAACATAATCTATGTGATAATGTAAAACTGCATCTGCTATTCCTAGCGCCAGCGATATTGGCCACCCTATACCGCATAACTCTAATACTACAAAAGTTAGTGTGCCGTGGTAACTAGCATGAGCTGTGCCACCTGGTGCACCATAGATACTTTTGTCTTTGATCATCCAACTGTACTGCATAAAATAGTCAGCAATAACGTGCTTTGTCATTAAGCCGACTATCAATACTAGTTCCATTACTGATCGCCTTCCTTAACAAAAATACCATCAATCATTGTGCCTTTACGGTCTTTGATATCATCGTATGCTGTTGCTAAACATTCTGTTATACTAAGGTTGTTTCTAATTGCAATGTTTATTAATACAACAATCATGTCGCCAATATCATCAGCTACATCACGTTGCTTACAAATGTTATCACTTAGCTCGCCCATCTCTTGGATAAGTTTTGCTAGTTGGTCTTTGTCGTTTGCGCCATCGATTAGATTTCTATCGTGATGCCATTGCCCAATTAACCCAATTAGTTCGTCTGTAGTCTTGCCGCCTTTAGTTAACGCCATTATTCATTATCCCAGTCTAAGTTTTTTAATACAGTTTCGGGATCAATGTTCCCGAGCTCTTCAAATATAGCGAAGTGAACACACATATGGAGTTCACTTGATTCGTAGTAGTCTCTGTCGTGTTTAATGTCAGTGTAAATCTCTTCGATTACTTTAACTAAACCACGGTTATAAATCTTGTCCATGTCTAACCAGTCGGGTGCTTGTTGATGCCCGTAGCTAATTAGTGCAAAGTATACAGTGTCTGTTACACTCACTGTTTCAAGTGAAATTTCAGTATCGTCGCCTCTATTAATTAGTGTGATGCCTTGATCGTAATGGCCACCTAAGTCGGCAATAGTATCAATACATTCAAACACTTCGTCAACTGAGATTGGGTAGCGATTGCATATCCAATCTAGTCCTTTACGATCAACAATGTGATTGGCAACTTCGTTAATAGGTACTGCACTGCCCGTTAGGACAAGGGTATTCAAGTTTCCGCGTGTCTCTATGCTCATCGGTTACATGCCTGCTGTTGTTGTAAGTTTATGTTATCCATGAATTCTTTCTTAGTTCCTGGGTCAGTATTAAATGCACCTTCGAGTACTGTAGTCTGTGTAAGACTACTAGTAGCCATAATGCCACGGTTCTCACAACAACCATGTGTTGCTTGAATATATACACCAACGTTTTGACTACCGGTAGCTCTCATAATCTCACGAGTAATATCATTACATAATTCTTCTTGTAACGTACCACGCCTAGCGCACCACTGTGCGATTCGTGTATACTTGCTAAGACCGATTAGTTTCTCTGCGGCAATGATGCCGATGTATGCTACACCGGACACTGGCTGGTGATGATGTGAACACATACTTTTAAGTTCACTACGCACAACCAACATACCTCTATAACCACCTTCTATGTGATTAGGAAATGCTGTTGCATTAGGCATAGCCTCATATCGTCCTGCCATAATTTCGTTGTAGTACATTTTAGCAAGACGCTTTGCTGTACCTTTACTATTAGGATCATTTTCACGATCAATAACTAGTGAGTCTAGTACTGATTCAAATGCTACTGCCGCTTCGTTGATTAGTTGTTCTTTATCGTCGTCCTGTAACAGGTGGGCAATGTTGTCGCCGGCCCAGTATCTAGTATCTGAGTCCTTACATCGTTGGATTACTTCTTCGTACTTCTTCATTTTTTTCTCCGAGTTTAAGACGTGGATGTCTTATTGTGTGGTATAATACCGTTTTCCCAATTTTCAACTACGTCTTCTGCATAGTGAATACTCTTATTGGGAAGAGTGCGTGACTCTACCATAGTGTCACCGTCAAACATATCAACTACATACGCTGTGTCTGGGCCTCTTGTGCCGTTACCAACGTATTCTACTTTTCTAATTCTTGCATTACGAGCCATTACTATTCCTCAATTTAATTACTGGATTCCCACCAGTTCTCGTAAGGGAACACTACCCACGGATCGTTGTCCGGTGTAAGTTCTCTAACGTAAAAGTCAACGTCGTTAAATTCACTTGTAGTTTTACTGAATAGTGTAGCATACTTTAACTGGATGTCAACTACCTCACTGATAGCATAGTCGAGAATTACATTCTCAATTGCTGTAAGTGTTTTGCCTGTGTCGTTGATATCGTCTATTAGCAGTATGTTCGAATGCCCATACTTTTCTAAGACATGTAGTAGTGTATGCTTATCTTCGAATTCGCCATCTCTGGTTTGCCAATTGAATCCCCTAAACGGTACGTTATAGTAATGACTAAGCATCACACCTGGGAGGAAGCCTCCTCTACCCGGGCCAATTATAACTTCGGGTTTGTAGTCTGCTATTGCCATCTGCCTGCACAAGGATACTAAATCATTTGTTAGATCCTCGTAGGTGTAGAATAACTTCACTATTGCTTTTGCTCCCACTCTAGTGCATGTCTAACAATATCTTCTAATCCGTATTGCGGTTCCCATCCAAACGCATTCCTAGCCTTGGTATTGTCTGCCCAAGTTTTAGGTGGATCGCCTGCACGTCTTTCTGCAAACGTATGCTCTATTGGCTTGCCCGTTACCGTCTCAAATGCTTTAAGTACTTGTAAGACGCTATTAGACGTACTAGCACCGATGTTAAACACCCCACTAGCACCATTGTCGTCTAAGTATTGCATAGCAGATAAATGCGCTGTAGCAATATCAAACACATGGGTATAGTCTCTTTCACATGTACCGTCAGTAGTATCGTAGTCGTTACCAAACACCTCAAAGGATTCATTAGCAATAACTTTCTTTGCAACAATTGGTACAATATGGCTTGCTGGATTTTGTAAGTAGCCATGCGTTAAGTCAGGTGCGGCTCCAGCGGCATTGAAGTATCGTAATGCTGTATAGTTTAGACCAAATGCAGTTGCATAGTCCTCTAGCATATCTTCTACCATGCTCTTGCTTTTACCGTACGGACTAACTGGCAGTTTAGGTGTCTCTTCACTAGTAGGGAAGTCTTGTATATCTCCGTATACTGAACTAGAGCTACTAAACACAAAGTTCTTAACACCAAAGTCAACTGCGTGGTTAAGTAATAAAATAGTGTTAGCAACATTGTTCCAGTAAAATACATCAGGCTCTGCAACGCTTCTGCCAACTTCGTGGTCAGCGGCAAAGTGCATGATTGTATCAGGCTTGGTTAGTTGTATAACACCTTTAATTTGATTGTTATTAATATCGAAGGGATACTGAGTTACACCCGGAATCTCTTTCTTCTGTCTATCGATGTTAATTACATTATGACCCGAGTCTACTAGTAAGCGACATACCATGCCACCAATGTATCCACTGCCACCAGTTACTAATACTGTCTTTGCTTCTGTTTGATTATTACTCATATTTTGCCTTCGCTACATGTTTGCGGAAACCCCAGTCATTTCGTGCCCACTCTTCGCCATTACCTTGTAATACGTCTAGTGTGCGACCAATTGTACCATTCTGGTAATCGCTTATTTTTCCTATATTATACGCTGATAAGTTATCATTGTCAATACAATTAAACATCTTATCTAGCTTTTCTTTTGCATCATCGATGCTCCATGGCACATACAAATGGTTGCCATTGTTTGCAAATACTTCAGGGAAACTTCTATATGCTGGATACAGTGTTAGTGTACCCATTGTATCAGCTTCGCTTACTGTATTGCTTACCCAATCCTGCAATGCACAATTAAACAACACTTGACTATCAGCCAAGTAGTTGTAGTAATCATTTTTCTTAAGACCAGTGTAAATTTTAAAGTTAGCAGTATCGCCTGCTTGTAATGCTATAGCACGATCTACATACTCTTGGTCATTACTCTTAAGTTCTGGATGTCCGCAAAAGATCGCAAACTCTGTGCTAGGGTCTACTTTATAATACGCTTCTGCTAAGTCCATATAGAAGTGTGGTTGCTTCTCATCATCCCAACGTGCGGCAAAACCAACACGCTTGGACCTTTGGTTCAAAGGCTTCAAGTTAGGTACACGCTCCTGTACTTCTGATTTACCATATGGCAAGCCAGTAACATAGATTGGTGCTTTGAATCCTGCTATCCTTAAATGAGAAACAAACTCTTCACTAGCAACACAAATGCCTGCAACAAACTTGTCCAGCATCTGCTCGTACTTTCTCATCCAATCAAACATACCTTCTCTAATTAAGAAGTCGTCTGGGTCAGTTGTTTGCGCTAAGAATCTTACAAAAACCTTAGGACGGAACTCTGGTGGTGATTGATCCATGATATATGGTAAACACTCCAGACCCGGGGTAAACATATCTTCATAGAAGATAACATCATCACTAGTAAGCTCACCGTTCTTCATCATCTGAACGAGAGCCATAGTTTGAGATAAGCTATAATATGAACGACCGTGTGCATCAAGTACGCTACCTGTTACAATTGCTTTACTGTTATCTAATTCGTCACCAACAATAACTTCATAGTCGATGTCGCGTTCGCCGAATACTCTTTCATTCCAGTCTTGCAGTTGTAATGTGTAACGAGCTTCATAACTTTCCAAGCCCATATAAAATAGTTTTCTCATTTTGATTCCTTGTCCTCAGGTTGTTCGTCTAGTGTGCCGTAATCAACAACTTGTGTTACTTTGTCAGTCAAATTGCCTGCATCTGTATTTAGAAGTTCTTGCTCATCGGCATCGGTTTTTTTCGATTCGTTTTCCATGTGCTAATTCCTATTGGGTGTCTTTCTGCTCTTATCGAACAGCAAATTACATCGCGTTCTTTTTATCTTGGATTTCGGCACGTCTTGTTTTTGCAAGTTTACCTAATTCACCAAGTGCTTTACGAGCTCTAGTTGCGGCGGCTTTAACACCACTGTTTTCGAACTTGTCATTTTCTGCAAGATAATCTTCGAAAAGACTCTTGATCTTTAAATGTGTCTCTGACATTTTATTCTCCTGTTATTGTTTTAGAACTAACCGTTAACACGGCCAAATTCCCATGACATTTCACAGCCGTTTTCATTGTCTTCGGCTACTGAAATCTTTACCCAGCGTTCGGGATATCTTTCGTTAATCACTTTCGCTAAGTCATCTGCGATCATCTCGCAAGATTTGTAATCTAGTTGCAGTACTGCTTCACTATACAGTTTCTCCAACCAGCGTTTAAATTGTATAAATTCGATGTCTCTATCATCGTGGAACACTTCTATCCACACTTTAAAGTGGAATGTGTGTCTATGCGGGTATCCTAAGAAACTAACGTCATACTCGTCGCCAGTTGCTAGGTTAGGATCTGTAAGTGCGGCAGGATACTTGTGTATTCCTTCTTTAGTAAATGTTACCCAAATACTTCTCATTTATCTAATCCTGTGATATACTCTGCTAGTGTTGCAATGTCTTCGTCTGTTAGTTTTTCTGCATTAGCCCACATCATATTTGACCTATTGCCAACGTTGCCTTTGTCTCTATATATAACTAACTTTGATACAATGTCTATAGATGTCTGCCCAACTAGCCTAGGGCCAACTCCACCTTCTGCGCCAACCCCGTGACAAGCGGCACAGTATCCTGATGTCCACTGTATAGGTGCTTGCGTTTCTTCTGCAGTTGCTTGCATTGAAAATGCTAGTGCCCAGATCAATAATACAAGCGCCACAAAGGGCGATAATTCTAGTAGTAATTCTTTAAATTTCATTTGTTGTCCTTAAATTGCTCTAGTGCTTCGGCTCTAGTAAGATTCATTTTTGCAAGTATATCGTCTATTTCAAAGTCGTAATACCCGCCTGTTATTTTTCGTAGTATGCTACGCTCTGTTAACATTATACTAGATAGGTATAAAGCCTTAACGCCTAAGTAGCCCACAGCTGAGCCTAACAGTATTGCTAATATATCAATAATCATATTCATCATCGTCATCACCATTCTGTATGTCTTGTATAAACTTAGAGCGTAAGGCTGATAGCCCTTCAATTAGCTCTTCGAGTTCGTCTGCATCGGTTTTAGTGTCTAGCTCTACTTCAATCTTAATCTTCATCTTGTGCCTCAGTATCTAGAGTTCCATTACGTCTAGAAACAGTGTTATTATACACTAGCCCGTCTGTAGTGTCAAGCATTTTTTGTTTTATTTTGAAGTATTTAACTAAACCGTATAGGCTTATGATAAACCAAAATACTTCTATTACCCAACTTGCCAAGTTAGGAGTGTAATACAGACTAACTGATACTAGTATAGCAACAATCATATTATTAAAACTGTACCAAAAGCCTTTAGGATCTATGCGATCCAACTGTAGCATTGCATAAGTTACTATTAGTAACGCAACACCAACGAAGCCTATCAGATCTGGTAGTTCCACTAATCTATTATCTCATCTTTAGTGTACTTAGACCAATCAGTGAATACTTCTCTGTCTAGCATGTTGTGTACACTGTGAACCCAAACACCTGGATTGGTTGCTTTAAAGTCCTTGTCGTCTAATTTAATACAAGCGTTATAATTTAACTGCTTAATATACGGCAACTTAATACTAATCATTGGGATAAAAGTGTCATACTCTGTCATACCACCTTCAAGCACATTCTCATGATGTTTAACATCATAGTCCAGTGTTACCCAAATGTTGCTCTTAATAAGTTCTAGTATTAGATAGTCCCAGTCTCGAAACTCGTCTACATCTTGTGGATCATAACTCATGTTAGCACCGAGATAGATATGAGGACAGTTATTGTTTAATGCCCTTGCTAGTATCTCTTTCGGATTTTGTAAGCCTATGACAAACAATGTTCGTTGTCCGTATGCTGGACTATGTTCTACTTCTGTTCCTATAAAGAACTTATCGTTGTCTGCGTAACCTTCTCTTACCATCTCACATACCCTAAAGTTTGTAATTCGTTAATTTTATTAATAGCGGATGGCAGAGACATCTCTATTTGTGGTGATGCTTTACCGTTCATAAACTCTGTTACTTTTACTTTGCCTTCCTCAAAGGACACTAATACTTCGTGCCCTTCGCATAGCCAACAGCCTTCTATGTTTACATATTCCATATTATATTACTCGAAGAATGTACTCATTACAGACTCAGCGTCAGGTACATCGCCTGCAAACCCTACATGCCGTAGGAACTCTGAGTAATCAATAATCATTTGTCTTGGATTAGGGTTAGCAGGATCGAGTAGATCTTCTGCAAACTTTCTAAACATTAATATGTTAACGGGTACATACGGTGAGACTTCCATTGCCTTGCTACTTTTCTTAGCAGGCTTAGCCCAAGACTTATAGTCAACTGCTTCTCTAAATACTTCTACATCAGACAGTCTGTTAGCCTCTTGCACTGCATCAATGTGATTAAACACACTATGCGCCATGTAGTACAAATACGTTTGAGTGTCCCAAGTTGTGCTATCACGTTCAGCATACAACTGATTACCATCTTTGTCTAGCTTAGGCTCACCGTGCTTATCTGTAAGCGGTTGCCCTTCACTAAACTTAAAGTTACCGTTCTTGTCTGCATCACCTGCGTTCATAGTGCAAAGGTCACCCATTACTAGTCTGCTCATTACAGGACTGTGCCCGAATGGTGCAGGTAATGTACTGCCTACTAATGACTGCTGATCAAATGCACGATCCATGAAGTAACCAAACTTGCCTGGTTCGAAGAAGTTATGTGCATACGTTTGTCCGTATGCTGTGTTTACAAAAGGACTAGCCGCATCAAACGATAGTGTGATGTTAGGATTGTCATACTTGCGCAACTGTCTTTGAATTGCAGTTAAGTAACATGCCCATTGCAGTTTACCTGTACCTAAGAAGTGAATCCAGTCCTTGCCTTCTAGCAAGCCATCCTCACGTAGGTCAAGTAGTCTATGTAATACACATGACATGTCCTTCATGTTAATACCTGCAAATGCATATCCTTCTAGTGTACGCTCTGTATCACCGTATGCTTCACTTACAAACTTAGGATCAGAGAAGTGTTTAACACCCTCATACCATTCTTTGCTAGTTGCTTCGTCTGTACCACTTAGTACGTTTAAGAATTTAGTAGCACCCGGTACACGATTGCGCACAAAGTAATCCAAGTTAAGTAAACTAAGGTCTAGTGTATCAGAGAACTCTGTGAGTCCTGTTTTACTGCTTAAAGGTTCTACTGCGGCAAACGCTGGAATGTCCAATGTCATGCTCCACTCTGCTGTGTGTTCTAACCAGCGTAGTATCTTCTCGCACATTTGTGTACGCACAGGATCATTAGGATCTTTTGCGTTAGTCCAGTCCATCTTCATAACACCTGTAGCAATCTGGAACCCACCGGAGTCGCCTAACATGACCTTAACAACATTTCTGTCTCGGTCTTGTATCATAGGCTCGTCTGCATGACTCTTAGTAATATCTAAGTGTGCATGTCCTGCTGAGTATAGCCCATAGGGATAGTGGTAGTAACTATTTACATTCTTTAAGAAGTCTAGTCCTTCGTTACCGTGTTCAAATCCTGCAGGTGTTCTACTTTCGTTAGGAACCTTACTAACAATCTTATCTAATTGCTTTGTGTAGAAACTACTAATAGCTGGTAAGTATACCGCATAGTCTTTCTGAGTTTTTCCTAAGTCTATCATTGCTTAACCCTTTGCAGGTAGTAAGTAAGTGTACTCGCCTAAGCCACTTAGCACTTTAATTTGCATAAGGCCTTGATCGTTAATACTCATAACAACGTTTGCATTGTCGCCTAGACGTAAAATCTTTAACACAATGTCCAGCGGCCATTTCCAGTCACGCTTAATAGTGCCGTCGATGTTACCGTTCACATGTACCTTAGCTCTGTTACTTACACCGTCACCAATATGGAACGTTAAGTCAGTGCCGTTAGTCTTTGGCGAGAACTCTGCTTCAAACGATCCGAGGATACCATTGAAGTAGTTTAAGTCTTTTAAGTTCTTTGCAGTAGGTACGATGTTTACGTCAAACTCTGCACCTTTAAACTTAATGTCTTTCATCTGTTGATTAATAACATCAGCTAACATAAAACGATAGTTTGCATCGTTGCCGTCAACGCTCTTAAACGCAATCTCTACAGGAACAGTCTCTTCATTGCGTTCTTGTGTGATAACTTTAATCTCTGCGTCAGCACTATCGAATCCAGGATAGTTTAAGTATCCATTAAGTACGCTCATGTTAGGCAGACCGATCGTTGAATCAACAAAGTCAGGAACTGGGTTAACAGTCTTACCCTGGAAGATAACAGTCTTGTCTGGATCGACTGTTTGTATCTCAGTTTTCTCAAGATCGCCAGTGATCTTAACCATTTCGAATATACCTAAGTTATGTGTGTGCCTTAGTACATCCTTTAAAATATCTTTAATTGCATTCTCTGCCATGTGTTTCTTCTCCAAGTGTGAGTGTTTTTGTAATTATACAGTAGTATTTAGGTAAGTCAAGCGTTTTGTGCTTGTTTTTTCCGAATATTTCTTTCTTCAAAGTAAACTCGGGTGTATGTTTTCCTTACTATTGCAACGATTGTAAATACGATTGTAAGGAATACAGATGTAAAAAATATCTGTTGTGCTTCAGTGTCAAACTCAGGCACAACATATCTATTCGCTAGATATAGCAGTGCCATATTTAACGGAAAGTTAATAGACATTGCCAGCATTGTATCTAGTACTGCTTCTTTAAAGGCTTGCTTCTTCATGTTAGTCAATTTTCCTGTCATGATGTCTGTTTTTAATTTTATTATACTTTTCACGCAAATGTCGCATGTGAGCATAAAACTTTGCTGTTACTTTCTTCTTGATCGACTTTACTTCTTTCCTATGTGCCCTTGCACTTTCGCTCTTTGCCATCCTTTCTTCTTTAGTCATTTCATTTCTCCAAATGTTTAGTTATGCATATCCTATTAGTATCACCTCGCTTGAACATAGCATATCTATCCGAATAGTCCAAACCAAATATAACAGTTGGACTTGGTATCAACCCTAGCTTTCGGCATACACGCTCTTGTGTTTGCTTATGTTTCCTAGGTAGATCATCTGGTCCAATTAGTGATAACTTATTGTAGTGGAACTCAGCAGATGCCATTAACGGATACTGCCATTGTTCGTAAACTGTACATGGAAATGCATCTTTAGTAAACAACAACCCGACTCTGTTATAGCCGGAGCCGAATGCTTTACTTAATGAAAAGCATACACTGTGTACATTCTTATAAGGCTTAAAGTCAAAGCTGATACCACTACATATACCAAAGAATGCACAATCAATAAAGATAGGCACACCGTAGCTATTTGCTTCTCTGAGTTTGTCAAGCGAACATTTGCCATCTCCGCTAAACGGGTGGCTTAGTATAATAGCATCTGCTTCTCTGAAGTCAGTTGTTATCTTATCAGGCATTGCTAGGTTGTGATAACCATACTCTCCATCAAATATACCAATTTTATTATACAGTCCATACATTTGATTAAACGCATCAGTAATACCACTGACAATATATGGGTTACGCTTATTAGGTAAGCCTTTCACTTCCTGCACAGATGATTGTGTCCAACGCACAAACTCCTGCTTAAAACTTTTATACCGGGCGACCTTCGCCTCTTGCTCCGGTCCTTTAAAGTTAAATGCTTGCGCACTCATTGTAATTTTATAGTCTATACGATCAGTCATATTAAAACTCGAAGAATGTTTGCATAGCTTCTGTCTCATGTATGCGTGTTAGATCAAATTTCATCTCACCGATAACGTTTGTTACCTTCTTGTCGAGGACTGCTGTTTCCATAGCATCATCATCAAACGGAAGGTCCTTGAACCACTGCGGTAAATGCATTTCATCTGTAGGGTACGCAATACTATCGTAGCCCATTGTATTGTTCTTCAGTCTGCACACAATTACTTTCATGCCATCTGTGATAGTCATACTGTAGTTGTCGCCTTGTGCTTTCTTGAAGTTGTTCCAGTTAACACTTGCACGAACATGCCCAGGTATAGTACCTTTGCCTTTGCCCTTTGCTTCTTTCTCAATAGCTTTCAGCTTATGTAGCCTGTAGTTATCTGGTGCATTAACAATTGCCTTCTCTGCCATCTTAGCGGCATAGGTTGTTAAGTTGTTTACACGCTTAGGCATGCCTTTTTCCCAACTAGGCAAGCCTTTAAAGTATTTCTTGTAGTCACGCACTTTCTCAATAACACTTTCCTCAGTCTTACCATCTAGGCAATCTCTAAGTATTTCTTCTAAGAAGTCCTGTATAAACTCTGGCGTATCACTACGCTTCAAGTCTAGTCCCATAACTTTTAGTTTGCCACCTTCTGGTTGCCATCCTTCTAAGTCTAGTACGTTAATAGCATAACGCTTCTTAGTAATAAACAATCCTGAGCGTCCAACTACTTCTCTACCGGCAATCATTACTGCACCTGCTTCTTTAGGTACATTAAATGTATCCTTCAAAAACTGCGGGAATGTGTCACTAACTGTGTCTGAGATATGATCGTACAGTTTAATTGCACTATCCATATCTAATGTTTGTCCTTCTGGTAACGCTGGTACAGCACTAAAGTAAACAGAGTCAGTGTCACCGTATATCATGCATTCGCCAGTATGATCGTACTTGCCTGTTAGCATACGATTAGTTTCAGCACCCATGTGTCTTGTAATAGCTCTGCCAGTAAGTGTAGTACTCTGCCCGATACGCTTATCAAAGAATCTACAATGTGGATTCAAGATTGCACCATACAAACTGTTCAAGTTAATTTTCTTAACCAACTGTCGTTTGTCGTAGAACATCTTTTGTGCATCTGTTTCTGCTTTTTTCTTCTTAGCCTGTAGCACTTGTCGTTCTGCATACCATCGCTCTAGTAAGCCAGGCACGATACCTAGTACATCTGTTTTAAATATAGTACCGTTAGCACTAATGTTCCATGGCTGACCACTTTCAAATACTAGATTGTATATGTCTGCACCTGTGCATTCTAATGTCTCACCACTTATCATGTCTAGCTTTAGTGGACGATCGATATCTTTATTCTTAACCATTTCGAATTCGTTACTGCCAAACTTACCCAACCAAGCATCTGCAAACGACTTCTTCTCTAAGGTAACCGCAGTGTTGATCTCTTCGTCTGTGTACTCGGGTCTAATTTGTGCAACAATAGTTTCGTTACCCATATTCAGCGCACGGAACACACTAGGGTATAGACTATTTAAATCCATTGAACCTACCCAGTCGTGGTATCCTTTCTTAGGGAAAGCAACATACGCACCTGCGGCCTGTGTGTTATCGTCTCTGCTTTTAATCCTATCAGGTACAACCATGTTGCGTCTGTGGCATTCGTTAATAATTGCTTGCTCTGTTGTAGCAACTGCACCCATTGTAACAGGCAATAGCACTGTGTTATCGTGTGCAATTGTGTTAGCAAGGTCAATGAACTGTAGCTTCTTGTCTAATCGATCAAGTAGCATAACGTCTTGAATGTTGTATTCTAAGAACTTGAGGAAGTCGTGATTGTATAGTTTGTCTAGCGAACCTTCGTATGCTACTTTCTTCTCGCCTACTTCCATTTCGCCGATAAAGTCTAGTCTATAACTGTGTCGTTCCTCGTAGTTGTACTTACGATACAATTGCATATAGTCTAAGTGTACACGCCCTATTAAGTCGTAAGTAGTACGTTCAGCACCAAACGCTTCATAGGTCTTCTTCATTGGCATCTTATCAAACAAGCAAAGTTTACGCAATTCAGCCTTACCAATAGTGCGAATGATTCTATTAACAGTGTAAGGAATATCATAACCCTCACTGTTCCATCCACTTAGTATGTCTGCATCCTCGATCACTTCTAGGAAGTATTTTAGCATCTCTGCTTCTGTGCGACATAGTATCACAGAGGGTAGTTCACTAGCAATGCTTTGTGCTTGACCCCAGCTAAGTGTCTTAGGTGGGACTGCTAAACATACCATTGTATCACTCCACTGCAAGTACACACCTATTGCTGTAATTGGAGTAAACGAATCATCAGGGCTACTATATCCTCTAAGTGGATCGAAGTCCACCTCAATATCGAAGAACGCTGTGTGTAGTTTAGGAGGCTCAGCACCGTTGTAATGTTTAGCTAGTGTTTTGTTTAGAGGCTTAATGTCGCTTTCGAATGTTGCATTATGCGTATTCATTGCAACGTTCTTCTGGAACTCTTTACCGTTAGTGCAACGGACTTCAGTTACGGATTGCCCGTGTATGCTTTTGGTTTTACCTTTGGGATCTGCTACAAAGAAGTTGTATTCAGGTCTGATTTGCTGTATTATTCTCTTACCATCAACACGTTCAACAACATGTATAATGTCTTTACTCTTTTCAAAGTGAGCATCAACGTAACTCATCTATTCTTTTCTCCAAGCAACATTTTATGGCCGTTGCAAAACCTACACTAATATATAGCACTCGCAATTAAGAAAGTGCTGTAAAGGTGGACAAGGTCCGGTTTTCTTTAAAGGGTCTTCCCAACTGTCTCAAGAATAGTTTCAAGTTCATCGAACTTGTCATATTCATCTTGGAAGCTGGCTTTGTGTGCAACCTTAATTGCTTTATTGATAATACCCGGTTTGAGGTCCATTTCTTCTGCAATTGCTTTTACAGTGTCTCTAAGACCTTCCCTGAGTGTTTCCATCTCGAATGTTACTTGCATACCCTCATCGATGAGTCGCTTTAGTCGAGCTTGTTCTTCGCCATTGAATGTTCTATTAAATGCCATCTATATTACCTCTGTGTGTTATGTGTTAAGTTTATCTCTATTGACTGTAGTATAGCATCATCTACATCGTTGTCAACCTGTATGTCTTCAATTTGGAATGTGCCTTCGTATGGTTCGAATGCAATTTGTTGTAAGATGTTATGATCGGTAATCATTGCGCCGGCCTTATCGAATGCTAAGAACTCGCCATTTATTAAGAGTACAGTGACCTGCATCTAAATTTCTATACTTGCTTCAAAGGTAAACGTTATATCTTCCAGCTCGTCGAATAATGCATCACAAATAGCATCACCCTCGTCTGAGTCTATCTCTTCAGCAAGTATAACTTCGTATATGTATAGTAAGCCGTTGTCGTCTTCATCGTTGTAAGAGATTACTTCGATACCTACTTCTTCCTTGGCTTCATCATACGCTGTAATTAGTTTAGTCTGCACTTCACTTTGTACAACATCAAAGAACAGCTCAACATCCTCGCTTTCGAGTTCTTGTCTACATACTATTCTTGCAAAGTGTTTCTTAAACATGATTAATTACCTTTATGATTTCTTAGAGTATGCTTGTCCAGCAAAGAACGCCGCTACTATACCGGCAACTGCTACAAAATATGTAGGTGCCATTGATCCTAGTGTTGATTGTGCTTCGCTTAGACCTGCTAAACTAGCAATTACAACTGCAAAAGGGTATAACAACATACCTAATAAAGAGAACCAAGCCATTTTACGCTGTGCATCTCTCATTGCATCTGCATCTTCAAGTTCTTTTCTCTTAAACTCTAAGTACATTGCCTCTTCTGCTTTTGATACTTTTCCATCACCGTTGCTGTCTGCTGGGTGAATTTTTATTTCTTTTTCGTCTGCCATTAGTATAACTCCTACCTGTTATACTATTTATCAACATTGTGCTTAGGCCACTGCCGCTACTTTCACACGATTGATCATTGTTTCTTTAAATCCAGTGTAGTTGTTTACCCTGTACGGTTTAACAAATCCTGTAATGTTGTAGTCTATTCCTTTTGTAATTACTACATCGCGATCACTTAGGAAGAACTTGAGGATAGATCCGCCAACACTACAAGTAATGAGACGACTGTCAGTTGCAGGAATATAGCGTGAAAACTCTACCTTACCTACAAAGTCGCATCGTGTACTTTCTGTGCCTAGGAACTCACTAGCGAGCCCTAGCTCACGCTCTCTGTCTGCCCAATTGTCTGACTTAACCTTATTGAGGTATACGTTTGGTAAACTAGCGGCAATGCCTAGCGTTGACTTATCGATCTTCTCACTAGTAACAAGTCCTAATACTTTACGCTCAAACTCTGTTAGGTCCCGTTCAAGTGCCTTGAATCCTAAACCTTGCAAGTAATCGATTACATCCACGCCTAACTTCTGATCATCTTCTAGTACAGGCACTACTTTGCCCTCACAGAAATGTTCATAAAGGTAAGAGCTGTTTGACTGTTGTTCGTCAGTGCCAAACCCCTTTTTAATAAATCCATTATTAATTCTTTGGATTGCACAGCTTACAGCCATTACATCGTTTACGTCGAAATTCATTTCAGTTCCATTAGTTGGTGGTGGTAATAGTATTAAACACATCTTCCCAAGTTTGTGCAATTACTGCATCGCCCTTGTAGTCTAAGTTGTGTTTATGTTCGATAAGAATTCCTTTGAACCCTGCTTTAAATCCTGCATCAATATTTGCTGGCTTGTCTTCAATCCACCATCCAGTTCCATATTTGTTTGCTAGTTCGACTAATGCTTCGTCTTTGTCAGCACCGGTGCTTAGACAAATAATCTCGTCAAAGCAATCGCCAAACAGTTTAATAAGATTTCTTTCTCTTAATACTTGTGCATGTTTATCAGTGCTTAGTGATGTTAGCACTACAAATCTGTATCCAGCTTCCACTAACTTTTCCATGTAGCGTTGCGCATCACGTAGCGGTGGTAAGAACCCAATAGAAGCACTTGCATTAAATTGTCTAATGAGGTTGTGCCCTATGTTTTTAGAGGGGAGATTGTATTGCTTTGCAATATCGTAATGGTCTTTGTGCCCTTCAACAGGTACATGACCTTGGTGTTGCATCCATTCGCTAAATGCATATTCCCAGTTCAACAAGACGCCATCTACGTCTGTAAATATTAATTTTTCTTGCATGTTTTTCCTTCTTCTCTTTGTTGTTGTTTCTAGTATGTATTATACTACTAAATTAGTGATATGTCAAGTACATTTTTAGCCTAAAGAACAGTAGGTTACAGCTGGATTCTGGGTAAATAGTAGCATGAAATCATATACTTTGTACCCAGATATAGTTTATGAGGGCAGTCTATCCCTCACTCAAGACATAGAGCAAATGCTCACAGGCAGTATTCTAGAGGAATACGAGAGTGGTAAAACTATTGAGACGCAGTTTGGTTGGACAACAGACCGTTTCTTGCCACTTAATCCTGTACTGCAAAAACTACAACAATTACTATTACAGAACTTCTACCAGGATGTAGTAAAGCATGTGCCTCAAATGCCAAAGATGAAGGTAGAACTTGCTAGGCCGCACATAATTAGTATTAAACCTGGGCATGCTATATCCTCAGATTTTAACCATCGACGCTGGTACACTGGGTGCCTTTGGTTACAAACAACTAACAAGGGCAGTCATGTAGTACTTGATCCACAACAAGGTAAAACATATTCAGTTCCAGATGGTATCATGGATACAGAGCATTACATTACACCTAAGAAGTTTAAGTATGCATTTTGGCCAGCACACATCTACGGTGGCTACACACCTAATCTAAGTCTAACAGATACTATCATGTTAGAGTTCACATTCACTGGCGGACTGCCAGGCACGAAAGCGTAGAAAACTTACAGAAATAACAGCCAAAAAAAAGCACTCCGAGGAGTGCTTTTTAGTTGTACGTCTACCTATGTATTAAACATACTTGTAATGTACAGTTACAGTACATGCACCAGCAGTTGATGTAGCAGGTGTAGTAGTATCAGCTTGGAAGAATTTAACATCAATTGTTTGATTCTTAGTTAAAGCTGTCTCACCGTCTAGTTCAACACTGTATGTGCCAGCAGTTGTAACGTCAGCATCGTCGATGTCGCATAGTACAGTACCTGTACCGTTGCCATCTAAGATCTTAATTGCGTTAACACTACCGCCACTAAATGCAGTACCTACCTTTATAACAATCTTATCTGCGTAATACGTTCTAAGAGTTGCGTTTGGCATAGTTCCTACTGAGAAAGATTGATCACTGCTGTTAGCTGTGAACGTTCCTCTAAGTGCAAGTCCGTCTCCGCCACGCTCATCAACATAGTCGCGTACTGCGGCTGATGTCGGTAAAGTAGCATCGTTGTCGTTGCTTATGATTTGATCTGCTTGTGTAATGAAACCAGTAATAGTGTCAGTACCGTCTGTTAATGAACCGAAACTAATCGCTCCAGTAGCAGTTACAGTAGCACCACTTAGGTTACCTGTTACATCACCAGTTACGTTACCAGTGTGTACACCAGCACTGTTACCAGTTAAGTTACCAGTTACATTACCAGTTACATTACCTGTTAAAGTAGCTGTAATAGTAGCATCTGTTCCATCTGTTCCAGCGTCTAATATCTTACTAGTAGTGTCACTAGCAAAAATATCACCAGTTAAATCACCAGTTAAGTTGCCAGTTACGTTACCAGTTAAGTTACCTTCGAAAGTTTGTGCAACAAATGTCTCTGAGCCTACGCTCCACTTGCTACCAGCACCTAAGTATACGATCTGCTTCATTACGCCTGAAACGTTAGCTTCAAGACCTACGTCTGTTCCAGCAGTACCGTCACTGTTTACACGGAAGATTGGATCACTTGCTTCAACAGTTGTAGAGTTTACAATAGTTTGCGTACCCTGTACTGTTAAGTTACCAGTAATAATCGTATCACCATTAACACTAATGCTTGCAGAAGTGATGTCGTCCGATGTGAACGTACCAGTTACTGTTAAGTCATTAATAGTTGGTGCATCAGCTATTGCTATTGATATTTGGTTATCACTAACTACTGTATCAATACCTGTGCCGCCTGCGAATGTTAACGTCTGTCCGCCAGTTACAGTGTCAGCGGAACCGCTGTCTGCCGCAACTAAGAAGTCAGTTTGTAATGCTACGCTTGCCGCCGCTGTTACACGACCCTGTGCATCAACTGTAAACTGAGGAATAGTAGTAGCAGAACCGTACTGGGCCGCTGTTACTGCTGTGTTATCCAATGATACTGTTAATGTATTACCTGAACCTACTGTGCTAATTCCTGTGCCGCCAGTTATATCAAGTACTTCAGTCTCTAAATCAATACTTAAAGCACCACCTGTATCACCTTGGAAGTCCAAGTCTGAAGCAGAAGCTTTAGAATCAACGTATGCTTTAATACTCTCTGAAGTAGCTAGTGTAACTGCACTTGCTGTACCAAAAGAATCATCATCGATAATACCTGTTACTGCTACAGTGGAGTTAATGCTTACATAACCTACATCGCTTACGCCATATACGTTAAACACATCACCAGTTAAGTTACCTGATTCGTTGTCAATTTTAATAGAGACACCGTTTGCAACGCCCTGCGATTGTGATTGTAATTCAATACCACCAGTTCCGCCTGCGTTAGTCCAAATCCAAATCTGATCGTCAGCTGTAATATCAACGTCATCGCCAGCCGCAACTCTAAAGTCGTTAGTTGGAGTGTTGATAATGCTATCATTTGCAATAATGTCGATGTCTAGGTTAGCTTCAATACTTAAAGCGCCTGTTGACAATGACTCAATTCTTGCAACGTTGCTGTGGAACTGGATGTCTTGGTCTAATATAGATACGTTACCTGATGATAACCCACCAGCACCTGTTACGGTAATGGAGTTAATAGAGATATCTGAATCTAGGTTGAATGTTATATCACCAGTAGAACTAGTAACAGAGTTTAAGTTAGTACCACCTGCAAACGATAAAGTATCGCCTGTAGAAATAGTCTTAGCCGCTCCACTATCGCCAGTGAATGTAAATGCACTTGTTAATGAAGTATCTGTAACACTTGTTACACGACCTTGTGCATCAACTGTAAATACAGGAACTGTTCCAGCCGCACCATAAGTAGCCGCTGTAACTGCTGTTGCATCTAAACTAACAACACCACTTGCAATACTTACGCCAGTGCCGCCAGTTACATAAGAATCAATCTTAGTAGCAACTCTTGCATCAGTGTAGTATTTTCTAGTACCTTCAGTTAAGTCTGAAGTAGAGTGGTTAGCAATGCTAGAAACTGTACCAGTTACATCACCAGTTAAATCACCAGTTACGTTACCGCTTACTGCACCAGTATGTGTACCTGCACTGTCACCAGTTAAGTTACCTGTTACATTGCCTGTTACGTTACCAGTTACTGCACCAGTTACTGGACCAGTGTGTAGTCCGTTACTTGCACCAGTATGTGTACCTGCACTGTCACCAGTTAAGTTACCTGTTACATTGCCTGTTACGTTACCAGTTACTGCGCCAGTTACTGGACCAGTGTGTAGTCCGTTACTTGCACCAGTATGTGTACCTGCACTGTCACCAGTTAAGTTACCTGTTACATTACCGCTTACGTTACCTGTTACTGCGCCTGTTACAGGACCAGTATGTGTACCGTTACTATCGCCAGTTAAGACACCAGTTACGTTACCAGATACATCGCCAGTTACTGGACCAGTATGTGTACCAGCACTGTTACCAGTGATGTTACCAATTGTTGGACCTGTATGCGTACCAGCTGTATCACCAGTTACGTCACCAGTTAAAGCACCAGTGAAACCAGCTGAAGCAGATACTGTTGTACCTGTTACTGCACCAGTTAAGTTACCTGTTACGTTACCTACAACGTTACCGCCAACATCACCAGTTAAGTTACCAGTTACGTTACCAGTTAAGTTACCTTCGAACGAAGTAGCTTTAACAGCTTCAGAACCGAAGTCCCACTTAGTACCGATTGCCTTATATAGGATCTGCTTTACGCCGCTTGCAGTGTTAGCTTCAAAACCAGAATCAGTGTTTAAACCGTTACTGTTAGTTCTGAAAATTGCATCTGCAGTTTGAACTGTTGTTGATTCTACTGTAGTTGTTGCACCTTGTACTGTTAAGTTACCAGTAATAGTTGCGTCACCATCAATGTTAATCTGAGCAGAAGTAATGTCGTCCGATGTGAACGTACCTGTTGCTGTAAGATTGTTAATTGTTGGGTTAGCCGCAAAACCAATTTCAATTTGGTTGTCAGTTACAGTTGTTGCTAGTTGGTTTGTAGTACCTTTAAAGGTTACTGTCTCGCCACCAGCAAACGAATCTGCTGAACCACTGTCTGCCGCTAGTGTAAAACCAGTTGCTAGAGATACTGTGGAAGCCGCTGTAACACGTCCTTTTGCGTCAACTGTTAATACAGGAATAGTAGTACTTGTACCGTAAGTTGCCGCACTAACACCTGTTGATGCTAATGTAGTTGTAATTGAAGCAGTTGCACCAGCCGCGCTAAACGAAGCACTACCAGTCATGTCGCCTGCTACGGCTACTGTTACAGCACTAGATAATGCATCTGCACTGTCTGCTGTACCAGTTAAATCACCTGTTACGTTACCTACAACGTTACCAGTATGTAAACCATTGCTTGCGCCGGTATGTGTACCTGAACTGTCACCAGTTAAGCTACCTGTTACATCACCTGTTACGTTACCAGTTAATACACCTGTTACAGGTCCAGTATGTGTACCTGCAGAGTTACCTGTCAAGTCACCTGTTACGTTACCAGATACGTTGCCTGTTACAGCACCAGTTACTGGTCCAGTATGAGTACCAGCAGTATTACCTGTTACATCACCTGTTAAGTCACCTGTTACATCGCCTGTAACATCACCAGTTAAATTACCAGTTACGTTACCAGTCACAGCTCCAGTTAAGTTACCAGTTACGTTACCAGTTACTGCACCAGTCAAGTCACCAACAAATCCAGTTGTGGATGTTATGCTTGAACCTGTGATTGCGGCAGGGGATGACCCGCCAATTATAATTCCGTCTAATGTACCACCTGTTAGTGCTACACTGTCGCTTGCCTGAGTACCGATTGAACCGATTCCCAATGCTGTTCTTGCGCCGCTATCTGTAGTTGCGCCTGTACCACCGTTTGAAACACTTAGTGTTCCTGATACAAATTCCACGTTGCCTAGGTCTAATGTACCTGCTGTTGCCGTGCCATTACTAATTGTAATCGTACCAGTTGATGAGGACAAGTCTTGTCCTAATCCACCGTATGCAGTACCAATTGCTGTAGCTGTCCAACCACCAGATGTAACGTTTCCGACTCGTAAGTCTTCTAACGTACTACCATCTGATTGTGTAAGATCGAAACGATTATTACTTGAATCGTATCTGAGGCGTCCCCCGCTCTTACCCAGTTGCACATCTGACGCAATACCTTTGATACCAAAGTTTTTAATGTCAGCCATTTATGTCTCCTAATGAATAATATGCTATCGATAACAAAACACTATTCGTATTTTGATACAACTATTTATCAATAAAATTAGTTAAGCCTCTGTGCGAGGCTAGTATTGGAAGTTAGACGTAAGTAAGTCTAACAGTGACAGAACCTGTTGTTGCATTGTTATGAGTACATCTTGCTCGTACTTCTAAGTCTTGCGTTTCTGTTGATGGGTATACATAGTTTGGTGAGTATTCGTATACTGTTAATTCTTTTAAATCATTCGAAGTAGAAGGAACGTATGCATCTGGATCAACTAAACTTCCTACTTGAATATTTGGTGTACCTGTTGCATCTGCAAACGTACTTGTAACATCGACACTTACATTTAGTAAACGTCTACCTGGGCTAATGTTGCCCATCAGTTGTGTTGTAGCTGTGCCGAAGCCGCCTACTGGCATACTGAATGTTGTTGTTAATGTTTTAGCATCTGTGGTAGCACTGTCTGCATTACTAACCATAGTCCATGCAGAACCACTGTATACATACAGACCCCATTCACCGTCACCCTTATTGATAACGTATGCTTGGTCGCCTGCTTCTCCAGTTAATGCATCACGAGCGGCTATAGTAGCAACAACTGTTGTACCTGCTGTTCGTAGTCCTTGCTCTATGTTAATAGCAAGAGGATACTGCCCAGTGTGCCCACTAGTTATGCCACCGGATATACGCATGTACTCTGTGCTTTCAAATATTAATATCTCACCACCGTCAGCACGAGTTAGTACTAACCTCTCTGTACCAGTAGCAGAAATTGATGCTGGTAGTCCTGATGTATTACTTGTACCTACCCATGGTTTGTTGTTTGAATCATTTGTAGTACTGGATATAGTTATTGCATTACCTTGTGTTTCGGTAAGAGTAAGCCTATTATCACTTGAGAATGTAGCAGTTAAGTTAGCAATACCTAGAGCATTAATATCTGTTGCCATATCTTCTGCAATACTTACAGCAATACCGTAAGCGGCTTGCCCAGCAGTATCTGTAGTAAAGTTTATTAATGTAGAACCACTACCACTATTAATAGTTGCACTAAATGGTACATAGCCGCCTATTAGTCCGTATGCTACTGCACTTGTATCAGATGTTACAGTAGTTGGTGTAGGAGCAGTCGTTGCTTCAACAAAGTGCGTGTTAGTGTTAGTATTAATTTGTGTACGCATCTCACCTGCTGTTACATTTGCATTGGAAGATGTAAACGTAACATCAATATCATTTAACGTAATAACATGATTGTTAGGAACTGTCGGTGCGTTTACTGCGCTAGTTAATACAGTAGGTATAGCATTCTGTATGTTTAAGAACGCGGCCTTGCCTGTGTCAGCAGTACCTAAAGAACCGTCTGCTTGTACATATACGAAGTCACCTTGATTACCTGGTATTTTAGGATCAAAGTCAATAATTCTGTTGTTGGGTGCAATGATAAAGAAGTTAGGACCTGGTCCGGCATCAATTACTGTGCCAATCATTCTATCCATTGTGGCTGTATTTGCTTTAGCAAAGCCTTCAGACGTAACAGTTACGATGTCACCTTCGATGAGACCGTGTGCTGTTTTTTCTAGTATATAATTTAATTGAGGATTTAAGTATCCGAATCTACTGACTACGGTAGCATAAAAGGATTGTGAAACCGTACCCGGTAATGGATCTAGTAATGGAATGCCATCTTCGTTAAGTGTAAAAATAACAACCGAACCGTTACTGAATATTCCGTTACCAGTTGAACTCTTAAATGTGTTGTAACGTAATACATCTTCTACGATTGCTGTTACAGAAGTCTTAGACTTAGATGTAATGCTTACTATCTTTAAACATTGTCCACTAGATGCACCTGCTATCCAGTCACCTACTACTATATCTAGTCCATTATACTTCTTCTCTTCACGAGTTAGGTGAGAGCCATGACCCATCTCTATAACACTAAATGTTATAGACCATCTATAGTATTTTTTAGTAGCGGAGCCTTCATACCATGGATCAGATGATCCATTAGCATGTGCCCAATAAGATTCGCCAATCTGCGATGATGCAGACCCTGATAATACTTTATTCGGGTAGTTTAATTTTATCTGATTACTTCTGTACGACAATTCAGTCATTTAAATATAATTCCTTACGCTAATACCATTTGTATCCAGGCATGAGTAGTTACACCAAAACCTGATCCTCTACTAGCGCCGGTTTCGGTTTCTCTTAACCTCAACTCGAATGATATAGTTGATGAGCCATTAAACAAAGTAGGTGATCCACTTGATCCTCCACCTGCTAGTTCTCTTGTTGACATAGTTGTCTCTATTGTGCTCATATAGTATTTATTGTTAGTATAGTCGTAACCATAAATCATAACACTTGCTGGTGGATAATAATTACCACTTGCTAAAGTAATTGTAACAATATCACCTGCTATACTTGCAGTAGTAATTCCACTTGTTAGGTCTGATGTACTAGCGAGGTTACCAGCGGCATTGTATAGTAATTTAAATCTCTCAACACTAGCACCTGAACCGCCACCACCGCCACCTGTTGCCGCAATAGTTACAGTGTCAGTACCGGCAGTAGTTGTTAAGCTAATACCGCTTCCAGCCGCTAATGTTAATGTATCTGTTGTGCCATCTGCTACTAATGTAGACTGTCCTGCTACAGCTATGTTTTGGAATAAGTTTTGTGTGCCGCCACTACCAACTGATGCAAAAGTAAAGTTACCTGAGCCGTCTGTTACTAATGCTTGTCCGTTAGTTCCATCTGAGCCTACATCTGTTAAGCCTAGTAAAGTAGTTGTTCCACCACTCTGTGCTACCCAGTCATAGTCTGACCCGTTCCAGCTAAGTACTTCATTAGTACTTGCTGTGCTTTGATTTAAATGCGTATCAACTGATGCGTTAGTATAACTACTACCACCTAAACTACTTACGTCTAGAGTGTTACCACCACTAATTGTTAAGTCTGTTCCGCTTAATGATAATGTTTGACTATCAGTTTCGCTTGTTAAGTATGAACTTAGATCTGGTGGAGTAAATGTAAGTACACCTGTTCCACTGTTGTATGTTAATGCGGCTGAACCTGCTGATGCTGTTGTTACACTAACATCGCCTAGTCCTGCGCCATCTGCTCCTGCACTTCCTGCACTTCCTGCTGGG